>Ga0256845_1000707_pt1 | contig 29697 bp, 37 predicted proteins | sample RiftiametaG_FD_189101 | JGI IMG/M metagenome (GOLD analysis project Ga0256845, IMG submission 189101) | Tube worm associated microbial communities from hydrothermal vent at the East Pacific Rise, Pacific Ocean - Riftia | ecosystem: Host-associated > Annelida > Integument > Unclassified ...
CTATCAAATATATTATTCTAAAATTTTTCATTTTTTTCATTTTTAAGATTATTAATATCCTGCATTCTGAACTAAGTTCGGATTTTTATCAATTGCAGATTGAGAGAACGGCAATTGAAATAAGTTACTTCCAGCTGGGAGTACTAAATCTTCAGAAGGTGTTCCACTTCCATCTTTTATATCACCAAAATTCTCTCTTTCAACTGATTCTCCCCATCTCTTAAGATCAAAAAATCTTTGATACTCAAAAGCTAACTCTAATCTTCTTTCTAAACGGATAGCATCACGCAAGGCAATACCAGTTTCACCACTAGGTGGCGAAGTGTATCGTTTTGTTCTTAAAGCGTCTAATGCAGTAAGTGCAGCACCTTCGTTACCTAAGTTGTATTGTGCCTCTGCTAGATTAAGTGCTGCTTCTGCAGCTCTTAATATTTTATAATCTACAACACCATTACTTAATTGAGATGAAGTTCCTTGTTTACCAAATAACTTTCGAATTGAATTGTATTGTACACCTTGTGATGCTCCCGTAAATATATAGGCCTCACTTCTAATATCATCGGCTGCAAATAGATTTACTAATTCAAACGATGCAACATATTCATTTGTAATAGCTGCTTTAGTTCCTTGTGACCAACTAACTCCAATAGGATTATTTGTTGTAGTCGCCGTATTTGGAATAGAAAAAACAAGTCCTGCGGTGCTTGTATCGTCCCAAATATCAGGGAAGGTTGCTCTTGGTGCTATAGCAGTGTTAACCAATGCGGCTGCATCTGCTGCTTTTTGCCATTGACCCATATATAAATATACACGCGATAGCAATATATTAACAGCATCTTTGCCCATTCTTCCTGTTCCATTAGTGTTATTAACATCTGCTGCTGCATCCATTAAATCTGCAACAATAAAATCATAAACCTCTCCTACTGTATTTCTAGCAGGTTTTTGAAATTGATCTGAGATAGTTACATATGCTACGCCCAAACTTCCATTAGCATCTGCAGATTGTGTTGGTATTTTACCAAAGTAGGTTACAATATTTAGATGAGCTAATGCTCTAAGTGCTTTTGCCTCAGCAATTAGATTGCTTTTTTCTGCAACATCATCGGAAAGATTAACGGCATTTTCTATCATTAAATTCGCTCTATAAATAACGGTATAAGCATTATCATATATCTTTGAAACCGTTGAATTTCCATTATAATCCCAATCGTGTAATGTCTTCGCTGTAAAACGACCATTTTGTGAAATGGTTACGTTGTCTGAAAGTACATCTGGAGCACTTAACATAGAACCGCTACCAATGTAACCGTACATTCCCGTAGTATTAAGTGGGTTTATATCATCGGGTACAGAAATTAATCCTTGGTAAACACCTCTAACGGCATTTTCAAAATCTTGTACAGACGTATACGCATTATCTATTGATAAAGAATCATACGGTGTTTGATCTAAATTGCTTTCACAGGATGCCAAAGCTCCTAAAACGAAGACACCTGCTATTATTTTTTTAAATATATTTTTCATCTTATTTTTTTTTAAAATTAGAAACTTACGTCTAAACCTAATTGAATAGATTTAGTGTTTGGATAACTGTATAAAGTTGCTTCTCCAGGAGCAGTAGAATCAGCAAAAGAAATAGTTTCACCAGATGATAAACCAACTTCAGGATCTCCATAGAAATCTGTAAAAGTTAGTAAATTCTGTCCTTGTAAGTATACTCTAAAACTATTAAATGGTAATTTATCCATAAATTTCTTTGGTAAATCATACGATAACGTTACGTTACGTAGACGTATGTAATCACCTTTTTCAAGAAATCTATCCGAGTTAATGTCATTTTCGCCATTAGCAGTAGTTCTCGGATCTGGTTGTACATTAGTATCACCAGGTTGTTGCCAATAGTTAAATGCTGACACCCCTTGATTATCGGTTAAGGCTCCATCAGAATTTAAGTTAGACCTAACAAAGTTATTAATCCAATTACCAGATTTGAAAACAAAATCAGTTTTTAAACCAAACCCTTTGTATTTAATAGTTGAAAAGAAACCACCTTCTTTGTCTGCAATTGTTGATTTTCCTTGTAGAACACGGTCAGTATCTCCATTAATATCCTCTGCATAAACTATTGTACCATCAGCTTTATAGTATTGAGGTCTTCCATTAGCAGGATCAACACCAGCATAACGTACTAAATAGTGCTCATTAATTTTAGAGCCTTCTCTATATAAAATGTTGTATGCAGTATCAGGAGCTAAATCATTACCTTCAGGAAGTTCTAAAATTTCTGTATCTAAGAAGATGATATTACCACCTAAAGTCCAAGTAAAATCTGAAGACCTAAATACATCAGCTTGTATAGAAAGTTCTAAACCACTGTTTTGTATTGATCCTAAATTACCTGTTACAAAGGCTATACCAGATTCGTCGGCTCTTGGTATTTGGAATAATAAATCTTCTGTTTTTCTAACAAAATAATCTGCAACACCTCTTACACGTTTATTAAATAAATTGAATTCTAAACCTACGTTTGATGTAATTGTAGTCTCCCACTTAAGATCGGGGTTAGCAATATTTGCAGGTGTAGAAGCAGGTCCTCCAGGATATGTATTGGCATAACTTACAGTACCTTGGGAGGCGTATCTGTTAATACCATCTCTATTGCCTACAGTACCATACGCACCTCTAAGTTTTAAATCGTTAACCCAGTCCACATTAAAGAAGTCTTCTTTAGCTACATTCCATCCTGCACTAAAGCTGTAAAACAAACCGTATTGGTTTTCAGCTCCAAAGTTAGATGAAGCATCGTATCTAGCTGATGCTGAAGCCAAATATTTTTCTTGGTAGTCATAATCTGCAAACAAACCATAAGAAACTAATGCTAATTTAGATGCAGATGTTGAAGCCGCATTAATCTGCGAAGCGTTTACTTGTGTAGATAGTACTGGAGTAGGAAACCCAATACTTCTAGCTACAATGTTTCTATATGAATTGATGTTGTATTCATATAGCCCTAAAACGTTCAAATTATGATTGTTTGTATTTAGGTTATAGTTAAGATTATTACTAACAGTAATATCCGTACGATAAGTTTCTGTGTCTAATTTGTTTCCGTCAAAATCAGCATTTCCAATTGCAATTTGTAAAACCCCACCTGGAAGAGAATAACTATCTCTTCTACGATTGTTAGATGTTAAAGAGTATCTAAATGAATAGCTCCAGTTTTTAGAAAACCTTACACGTGCATCCGCACTTGCTAAAAAATTATTATAAGTATTTGTAGACGGTTCTGTTAAGATAGATCCTGTACCAGCAAAAGTTGTGTTGGTTGGGTTATATACTGGATCACCATATTGGTTAAATATTTGGTTTCCGTCAGCGTCATACGTATATAATGGTTCGTATGGGTTTACGTCATATAAAAATCTAAAGAGGTTTTGAGAGTTGTTCCTATCTCTAGGCTCATCACTAACTGAGCGAGAGTATCCTACATTTACTCCAAGACTTAGCCATTCTTTAGCATCAAAATTCACATTTAAACGTGAGTTAGTTCTTTCAAACCCATTCAAATTAGCTATGATACCAGTATTTTTGTCATTACCAACGGAGAAAAAGTAATCTACATTTTCTGACCCACCAGAAACAGATGCTGTATTACTAGAAATAATACCCTCTTTAAAACCTAAGTCTTGCCAGTCTGCTGCTCCGTCAATTAATTCTTGACGTTCTGGGCTACCTGGTTCTGTAGAAACACCTGGTAAACCTGCTGTTCCAAGACCTAATGCATACATCTCTGCTTCAAATTGAAGTTTTTGATTAATATCCATTATCTCAAATCCTTGGTTAATCTTTGATGAAACTCCGTATCTTGAGCTAAATCTTACTTTAGCCTCTTTGTTTCTATTACCATTTTTTGTTGTAATTACTACAACACCATTCGCTCCACGAGATCCATAACGAGCAGTAGTTGCTGCATCCTTAAGAACAGTAATGTTCTCTATATCCTCATTTGCAATTTGTCCAAGGTCTTCCTCACGGATTGTTGCTCCATCCACTATATATAATGGTGATGATGCTCCAGGAGTTAATGAACCTGTACCACGAATACGTACGAAGGCTCCTTGCCCTGGCTTACCGTTTGCGGCAGTTACTTGTACACCTGCAGCCTTACCTTGCAGCATATTATCTATACTGGTAGTTGGTGCCATTTCAGACAATTCTGCTGCCGAAATAGACACAACCGCAGATGTTTGTACTGTTTGGTTTCGTGTAGAATACCCAGTAACAACAACTTCTTCCAAGGAAGCCCCTGGATTCAATGTTACATTTATTGAGTTTTGAGCTCCTACTTTAATTTCTTTGGTGTCAAAACCTACATAACTATAAGTAAGTGTCTGTCCCACATTAGCAGAGATGGTGTAATTACCATCAAAATCTGATTGTGTTCCGGAACTTGTTCCTTTAATTATAACGTTTGCACCGGGCAATGGCAGACCTGTATCGTCCGTCACTGTACCTGTGATTGTTTTCTGCTGTGCGAAGGTAAGTTGCACAACTAACACTAATACTAGTGTTAAGATTCCACTAAACTTTGTTCTCATATTTATAAATTATTTGAATTAGCCAAAGGCAAAAATCACAATAAAAAGTTAATTACACAACTATTTGCTCCCAATTTTTAAGATTTCTTTGGCATCATCAGCTTTTACAAGGGAAATATTAAAATTTTGAAGATACACTGATATGTATTTTTGTATTAGAAAAACTAAAATCTTGGTTTTGCGTGTTTCCATTTGCCACATTAAATCTAAATAGACCAGCTTTAGTATTAAGTCCTGTGCCAATCCCAAAGCTATATAGGTTTTGTTTTAGAGAAAGTGTTTCATTTTCAAAATAGGCAACATCTATAATGCTGTGTAAGTATACGCCTTCATTAAATTGATATCTATATTCTGTATTAATTACCGAAAAAAGAGATGCGTCTATACTATTCTCATTAAAACCTCGAATACTATTGATGCCTCCAAAACGGAAGAGTTCATTGGTTAAGTAATTTTCACTAAAAAGAATACTTGTTGCATTTTGCATAAAAAATGAATTTCTATAATTGAGGTTAAAAATATTGCTGATTACTAGTTCTATACGAACTTGATCTTCACTATCGCCTTCTCTTTTACGAGAGCCAAAGCCACCGTCAAAGGAAAAGACAGTTTTAATAGGGAATATTTTTTTGTTTTGAGTTTTCAGATACGTTGCTCCTGCAATAAAAAATTTCGATTTAAAGTCCTCAACCAGATTTCCTGCTATCGCAATATCTAAAAGATTGCTTGAGTCATAATTTTTGTAACCTATGTATAAGTTTGATTTAGGGTTAATTTGATAGGTTGTTCGCAGTTGCTGCTCGGTTGTTATAAAAGTGCTGTCTCTTTTAAAAATCTTAAGTTCGCCACTTAGTCCAAATGGCGTTTTAAATAAATACGGCAATGTTGCCTTCACTCTAAAATTTACCTGTTCTTGCCCGTCTGCTTTATAATTTAACAACAATTGCTCCCCGTAATTAAGATTGTTGTTTAGTTCCAGATTAAGATAACCGTTAAAAGTTAGTTTTTGTGTTTCTTCATCTGTAGAAAATCCTAAAATTCCATCAAAAAGGTTATTATTTTGTTTTTCCAAATAAAAATATACGGTTGTTGAATCTTTTCTGAAAAGCGCCTCAGGAGGTTTAATGGCAGATGCAAACCCTAAGCTGTTCAAATTTTTGTTCTTTTCCACCAATTGTTTTTGGTTGAATATTTTGCCCTTCCTAATTCCGGCATAATGTTTTAAAAATGAGCGCGGAAATTTTTCATATCCTTTTATAGCGATAGAGTCTATTGTACGAATGTTGCCATTATCTAAAAATAAGGTTGCGGATAAGTTATTGTTTTCGTCTTTTTCAAATTCCGTTAATCTTACTCGTGCAAAAGCATTTCCTTTTTGGTTTCTAATGGAAGTTAGTTTTCTTAATGAAGCAGGAATATTTTCAAAAGAAAGTATAAAGGATGAATCAGTAATTTTAGAAGCAACTCGCTGTAATTCTTTTCTACTGAAATTTTCTTCGGAATAAAAGACGGTTAGTTCGCTAAATTTTTTTCCGAGAAAAAAGTTTGCAACATAGCTGCTGTCGTTTTCTTTTTGAAGTTGAAGCAATTCACTTTCTATAAACCCCATTCGCTGAAATTTCAAAAAAATGGTATCAGTTTCTTTTTTAAGCGAAGCAAAATCTTGAAAAGAAGTCTTCATTTTAAGTGAATCTTTTATTCCTTCAGAAATTGTTTTTTCTACTTTAATGGATAGCGTTAGTTCCTGTGCATTAATTCCGAAGAAAAAACAGGTGTATATATTAAGGTAAATAAAAATGTATGGAAATCTTTTCAAAAAGGATAAAATTTGCTTTGTAAAACTAACGTTTCAAGTTGCCATTTCATATTCAAAATAAAAAAATATTGAAAGTATGTTGAAAATTAATTCAGTATGGTTTGATTAACGGAAAAAAAATTCTACATTTGCATCCCCTAAAAATAGGGGTGTTTTATTTTTAAACAGTAATAATACATATTTTATATGCCAACAATTTCACAATTAGTACGTAAAGGAAGAACCAAAATAACCAAGAAGAGTAAATCGGTTGCTTTGGATTCGTGCCCACAACGTCGTGGTGTTTGTACGCGTGTATATACGACTACACCTAAAAAACCAAACTCTGCTATGCGTAAAGTAGCAAGGGTTAGGTTAACAAATGGTAAGGAAGTAAACGCATACATCCCAGGCGAAGGTCACAATCTCCAAGAGCACTCGATAGTATTGGTTAGAGGTGGAAGGGTAAAAGATTTGCCAGGAGTTAGGTATCACATTGTTCGTGGAGCATTAGACACCGCAGGTGTTGCAGGCCGCACACAACGTAGATCTAAGTACGGAGCAAAACGCCCTAAAAAGTAGAAACGCAATGCTTGCGTTTTAAGAAAAATGAAAACGGGTTAAGGGTTAATTTTTGAAATTAACTTTTACCACAAACAAAAACAACAAATGAGAAAAAGAGCAGCCAAAAAAAGACCTCTTTTGCCAGATCCAAGGTTTAACGACCAATTGGTTACACGTTTTGTAAACAACATGATGTGGGATGGTAAAAAGAGTGTGGCTTTCAAAGTTTTCTATGATGCTATTGACATTGTAGATGAAAAGAAAACAGACGACGAAAAAACTGCGCTAGAGCTTTGGAAAGAAGCACTGTCTAATGTTATGCCTCACGTAGAGGTTCGTAGTCGTAGAGTTGGTGGGGCAACCTTCCAAATACCTATGCAGATTCGTCCAGACCGTAAAATTGCAACTGCAATGAAATGGTTAATTACCTATTCAAGAAAAAGAAACGAGAAATCTATGGCAGCAAAACTTGCTGGTGAGATTCTTGCTGCTGCCAAAGAAGAAGGCGCTGCAGTAAAGAAGCGTTTAGATACTCACAAAATGGCAGAAGCTAACAAAGCATTCTCACATTTCAGATTCTAAAAAATGGCACAAAGAGATTTAAAATACACAAGAAATATTGGAATTGCTGCGCATATTGATGCTGGTAAAACCACAACTACAGAGCGTATCCTTTTTTATACAGGGGTAAGCCATAAAATTGGTGAGGTTCATGATGGGGCTGCAACCATGGACTGGATGGAGCAAGAACAGGAGCGTGGTATTACCATTACTTCTGCTGCTACAACTTGTACTTGGAAGTTTCCTATGGAAAACACTGAGGTTACTTCTGACACAAAAGATTATAACTTCAATATTATCGATACTCCTGGTCACGTGGATTTTACCGTAGAGGTAAACCGTTCGCTAAGAGTGCTTGATGGTTTGGTATTCCTTTTTAGTGCAGTAGATGGTGTTGAGCCACAATCTGAAACTAACTGGAGACTTGCTGACAACTATAAGGTGCCGCGTATTGGGTTCGTTAACAAAATGGATCGTCAAGGTGCTAACTTTATGGAAGTTTGCCAACAAGTTAAAGATATGTTGGGCAGTAATGCTGTTCCAATTGTTTTGAACATTGGTGATGAAGAAAACTTTAAAGGTATTGTAGATCTTGTGAAAAACCGTGCCGTAGTTTGGCATGATGATTCATTCGGGGCAACTTTTGATGTTATTGATATTCCAGAAGAATTAAAAGCTGAAGCAAAAATTTTACGTGGTAAACTTATTGAAGAAGTTGCTGCTTATGATGAAAATTTGCTTGAAAAATATATGGAAGATGAAGATTCTATAACTGAAGATGAGGTGCACGCTGCGCTTCGTGCTGCTGTTATGGATATGAGTATCATTCCAATGGTATGTGGGTCTTCATTTAAAAATAAAGGTGTTCAGTTTCTTTTAGATGCTGTTTGTCGTTATTTACCAGCACCAACAGATAAAGAAGGTATTGTTGGTATAAATCCAGATACTGAAAAAGAAGAAATTCGTAAGCCAGATGTTGCTGCTCCATTTGCGGCATTAGCATTTAAGATTGCTACAGATCCTTTTGTAGGTCGTTTAGCATTCTTCCGTGTGTATTCTGGTCGTTTAGATGCGGGTTCATACATCTTGAATAACCGTTCGGGTAAAAAAGAACGTATCTCTCGTATCTACCAAATGCACTCCAACAAACAAAACGCTATCGATTTTATTGAAGCTGGAGATATTGGAGCGGCAGTTGGGTTTAAGGATATTAAGACTGGTGATACAATGAGTGATTTAGATTATCCAATTGTATTAGAGTCTATGGACTTTCCAGATCCAGTAATTGGAATCGCGGTAGAGCCTAAGACAAAAGTAGATGTTGATAAACTTGGTATGGCTTTGTCAAAGCTTGCTGAAGAAGATCCAACATTTCAGGTTCGTACAGACGAAGCTTCTGGGCAAACAATTATTTCTGGAATGGGTGAGCTTCACTTAGATATTATTGTAGATAGATTACGTCGCGAATTTAAGGTGGAGGTTAATCAAGGTGAGCCTCAGGTTGAATATAAAGAAGCCGTTACAAAAACTGCCAATCACAGAGAGATTTACAAAAAGCAATCTGGTGGTCGTGGTAAATTTGCCGATATCGTATTTACATTAGGTCCAGTAGATGAGGAAGATGCTAAAGAAGGACTTGTGTTTGTTAATGCTGTTAAAGGTGGTAACGTTCCTAAAGAATTTATTCCTTCAGTAGAAAAAGGATTTAAACAAGCAATGGTTAATGGTCCACTTGCAGGTTTTGAAGTTGATGGTATGAAAGTAACTTTAAAAGACGGATCTTTCCACCCAGTGGATTCAGATGCATTATCTTTTGAATTGGCTGCAAAAATTGGTTTCAAAGAAGTTGCAAGAAAAGCTGGTGCTGTAATTATGGAGCCTATTATGAAGATTGAGGTAATTACACCTGAAGAAAACATGGGTGATATTGTTGGCGATCTTAACCGTCGCCGTGGAACCATTACTAATATGGGTGACCGTGCAGGCGCAAAAGTAATAAAAGGTGAAGTGCCGCTTTCTGAAATGTTTGGTTATGTAACTACATTAAGAACATTATCTTCAGGTCGTGCAACTTCAACTATGGAATTTTCACATTATGCTCAAACACCTTCAAGTATTTCTGAAGATGTAATAGCAAAAGCAAGAGGAACCGCTAACGATTAATAATTTCAGCAATGAGTCAAAAAATAAGAATTAAACTAAAATCTTACGATCACAACTTGGTGGATAAATCTGCTGAAAAAATCGTTAAGACTGTAAAGAGTACTGGAGCTGTAGTTACAGGACCAATTCCTTTACCAACACACAAAAAAATCTTTACAGTATTACGTTCTCCGCACGTTAATAAGAAGAGTAGAGAGCAATTCCAACTGAGTTCTTACAAAAGACTTTTGGATATCTACAGTTCTTCTTCAAAAACAATTGATGCTCTAATGAAATTAGAGTTGCCGAGTGGAGTAGAAGTAGAGATTAAGGTATAGTGTAATTATGAATTCAGAATTCTGAATTTTTAATTGAAGAAAATGTCCCGAGCTTGTTAGCAAAGGAAAAACGGTAAACAAAGTAACATTCGGGATCGAATTTATTTTGATCCCGAATGTTTTTGAATGGAATTTTAAATAAGTAATAATCAATAAATAATTAAATATGTCTGGGTTAATTGGAAGAAAGATAGGGATGACCAGCATCTTTGACGAGAATGGAAAAAATATTCCGTGTACCGTTATAGAAGCGGGGCCCTGTGTTGTCACCCAAGTCAGAACCATAGAGGTTGACGGGTACAATGCTCTTCAACTTGGTTTCGATGACAAGAAGACTGTAACTAAAGCTGCCGAAGGGCACGCCAAAAAAGCAGGAACCGTTGCAAAACGCAAAGTTGTTGAATTCAAGGGATTTGAAGAAAATTACAAATTAGGTGACACAATTACTGTGGAACATTTTATTGAAGGAGAATTCGTGGATATCGCGGGTACATCTAAAGGTAAGGGTTTCCAAGGGGTTGTAAAACGTCACGGTTTTGCGGGTGTTGGTCAAGCCACACACGGTCAGCACAACCGTTTACGTGCACCAGGTTCTATTGGGGCTGCATCTTATCCTGCGAGAGTATTCAAAGGAATGAGAATGGCGGGTCAAATGGGGAACGAAAGAGTAAAAGTTGAAAATTTAAGAGTTTTAAAAGTAGTTCCAGAAAAGAATCTACTTGTGGTTAAAGGAGCAGTTCCTGGCCATAAAAACGCTTATGTAATGATCGAGAAATAATGAAGGTAGCTGTATTAGACATAAACGGAAAAGACACAGGTCGGAAAGTTGAACTTTCTGCAGATGTGTTCGGAATAGAGCCTAACAATCACGCGGTTTATCTTGATGTGAAACAATATCTTGCCAATCAAAGGCAAGGAACTCACAAAGCAAAAGAACGTGCTGAGATATCTGGTTCTACTAGAAAGATAAAGAAACAAAAAGGAACTGGTACCGCCCGTGCGGGTAGCATCAAGTCTGGTGTGTTTAAAGGTGGTGGTAGAATGTTTGGACCTCGTCCACGTAGCTACTCTTTTAAATTGAACAAGAACCTAAAGCGTTTGGCGCGTAAATCTGCCCTAACGATGAAGGCAGATGACAAAGCAATATTTGTACTAGAAGACCTTAGTTTTGATGCTCCAAAAACCAAAAATTTTACTGCGGTTTTAAAGAGTTTAGGACTTAATGACAAAAAATCTTTGTTTGTGTTGGGAGACTTAAATAATAATGTATATTTGTCCTCTCGCAATTTGAAAGGTACTGAAGTTATAAACAGCTCAAATTTAAGTACTTATAAGATTATGAATGCAAACAGTCTAGTGCTGTTTGAAGGTTCTTTGGAAGGAATTGAAACAAACTTAAGTAAATAGAAACAGGATGAACATCTTAATAAAACCTATAATTACGGAAAAAGCTACCAAAGCTGCTGAAAACAAAAACGTTTTCACCTTTGAAGTTCACCCGAAGGCGAATAAGGTAGAAATCAAAAAAGCGGTAGAAGCTGCTTATGGTATTTCTGTTGAAAAAGTTCGCACAATGAATGTCCGCCCTAATAGGAAGGCCCGTTATACAAAAACAGGTGTCCAAACTGGTAAAACGAATGCAATTAAAAAAGCAGTCGTACAGGTAGCGGAAGGTGATACAATAGATTTTTACAGTAACATCTAAGGTAACTTAAATTTAATTAGATAAAAATGTCAGTAAGAAAATTAAAACCTATCACCCCAGGTCAGCGTTTTAGAGTTGTAAATGGTTTCGATGCCATTACAACTGATAAGCCGGAGAAGTCTTTACTCGCTCCGAACAATCGATCTGGTGGTCGAAATAGTACAGGTAAAATGACGATGCGCTACATAGGTGGTGGTCATAAAAAGAAATATCGGATTATCGATTTTAAACGTGACAAAGCAGGAGTTCCTGCTACTGTTGCAAGTATTCAATACGATCCAAACCGTACTGCATTTATCGCGCTTTTAAACTATCAAGATGGTGAAAAGCGATATGTAATTGCACAAAACGGACTACAAGTTGGGCAAAACATCCTTTCTGGTGAAGCAGTAGCTCCCGAGATTGGTAATGCAATGCAGCTTTCTTCTATCCCATTAGGTACTATCATTTCTTGCATCGAGCTTCGCTCTGGTCAAGGAGCAATTATGGCTCGTAGTGCTGGTGCTTTCGCACAGCTTATGGCTCGTGATGGTAAATACGCTACTGTTAAACTTCCTTCAGGTGAAACTAGATTGATCTTGGTAAACTGTATGGCTACCATAGGCGCTGTATCAAACAGTGATCATCAATTATTAGTATCTGGTAAAGCTGGTAGAAGTAGATGGTTAGGTAGAAGACCACGTACAAGGCCAGTAGTGATGAACCCTGTTGATCACCCAATGGGTGGTGGTGAAGGTAAATCTTCAGGAGGTCATCCACGTTCAAGAAACGGTATACCTGCAAAAGGTTTCAGAACCCGTACTAAAACGAAAGCAAGTAATAAATATATCTTAGAACGAAGAAAGAAATAAGTTATGGCAAGATCGTTAAAAAAAGGACCATTCGTTCATTATAAACTAGACAAGAAAGTTCAGCAAAATATTGATGATAACAAGAAAACCGTAATCAAGACTTGGTCACGTGCTTCTATGATCACTCCAGATTTTGTTGGTCAAACCATCGCTGTACACAACGGACGCCAATTTGTACCTGTGTATGTAACAGAAAACATGGTTGGGCATAAACTAGGAGAATTTTCACCTACAAGATCATTCCGTGGTCACGCAGGTGCTAAAAACAAAGGTAAAAAATAAGCCATGGGAGTTCGTAAAAGAGAAAGAGCAGAAGCAATAAAAGAAGCAAAGAAAACAATGTACTTTGCTAAATTGAATAATTGCCCTACGTCACCAAGAAAGATGCGTTTAATGGCAGACTTGGTGCGTGGTGAAAAAATAGACAAAGCACTTAATATTTTGAAGTTTAGTTCAAAAGAATCTTCACGCAAATTGGAGAAACTACTTTTGTCTGCCATCAATAACTGGCAACAAAAAAACGAAGACGCTTCAGTAGAAGATGCAGATCTTTTTGTTAAGGAAATCCGTGTGGATGGTGGTACAATGTTGAAAAGACTACGTCCAGCACCGCAAGGTCGTGCACACAGAATTAGAAAGCGCTCCAACCACGTAACACTGGTATTGGCAGCTAACGATAACACACAAAGCAATTAATTAAATGGGACAGAAGACAAATCCAATCGGAAATCGCCTGGGTATCATTAGAGGTTGGGAATCCAACTGGTACGGAGGCAACGACTACGGCGATAAACTTGCCGAAGACGATAAGATCAGGAAATACATCCACGCTCGTTTAAGTAAGGCTAGTGTGAGTAGAGTGATTATTGAGCGTACGCTTAAGCTTGTAACCGTTACTATAACCACAGCCCGTCCTGGTATCATTATCGGTAAAGGTGGTCAGGAAGTAGACAAGCTAAAAGAAGAGCTTAAAAAAATTACAGATAAAGAGGTACAGATCAATATTCACGAGATTAAAAGACCAGAGCTTGATGCATTTTTGGTAGGCGCAAGTATTGCACGCCAAATTGAAAGCCGTATTTCATACCGTCGCGCAATTAAAATGGCAATTGCAGCAACAATGCGTATGAATGCTGAAGGTATTAAGGTGCAAATCTCCGGACGTTTGAATGGTGCAGAAATGGCGCGTTCAGAATCTTACAAAGAAGGTCGTGTCCCATTATCAACTTTCAGAGCCGATATTGACTATGCTTTAGTTGAGGCACACACTACTTATGGTAGATTAGGTGTTAAAGTATGGATTATGAAAGGTGAAGTATATGGAAAGAGAGAACTTTCCCCATTAGTTGGTCTTTCGACTGGCAAAAAAGGTGGTGGTAAAGGAGCTCCAGCAGGACGCGGTGGCAACAAAGCACGTCGCAGAAAGTAATTTTTTAAATAAAAGAAAATGTTACAACCTAAAAGAACAAAATACCGTAAGCAAATGAAAGGCCGTATGAAAGGCGATGCCGGTCGTGGTAACCAACTAGCTTACGGAACCTTCGGTATAAAATCGATGGGATCTGAATTTCTTACAGCAAGACAAATAGAAGCTGCGCGTATTGCTGCAACTCGTTTTATGAAAAGAGAAGGTTCTATCTGGATTATGATTTTTCCAGATAAGCCAATTACTAAAAAACCTCTTGAAGTACGTATGGGTAAAGGTAAAGGTGCTGTAGAATATTACGCGGCTGTAGTAAAACCAGGAAGAATGCTTTTTGAAGTATCTGGTGTTACACTTGAAACAGCAAAAGAAGCATTGCGCCTTGCGGCACAAAAGCTTCCCGTTAAAACTAAATTTGTAATGTCTCGGGATTTCCAAGCATAATTTTTTGACAAATGAAACAATCAGAAATTAAAAAAGCATCAACGGCAGAACTTCAGGAAGCATTCGTTGACTCAAGAAAAGCTTATACAGATCTTAAAATGGCACATACCATTTCGCCATTGGAAAATCCAGTTCAGCTAAGATCTCACAGAAGATCGATAGCAAGAATAGTGACGGAACTAACTAATAGAGAAGTACAATAATTGTACAGCTGAAAGATGGAAGAAATTAAAAGAAACTTAAGAAAAGAACGTATAGGTGTAGTAACCAGTAATAAAATGGACAAGTCCATAGTAGTTGCAGAGGTTAAAAAAGTAAAACACCCTATGTACGGAAAGTTCGTGTTGAAAACGAAAAAATACATAGCACACGACGAGACAAACAACTGCAACGAAGGCGATACTGTAAAGATCATGGAAACAAGACCTTTAAGTAAAACTAAATGTTGGAGATTAGTAGAAATAATTGAAAGAGCTAAGTAATTATGTTACAACAAGAATCAAGACTTAGAGTCGCAGATAATACAGGTGCTAAGGAAGTACTTACTATACGTGTATTAGGCGGAACAAAAAGAAGGTATGCTTCTATTGGTGATAAAATTGTAGTTTCTGTAAAAGAGGCAACACCAAACGGAAGTATTAAGAAAGGAGCAGTTTCTACAGCTGTTGTTGTTCGTGTAAAGAAGGAAATAAGAAGACCTGATGGTTCTTACATTCGTTTCGACGATAACGCTTGTGTTCTTCTTAACCCACAAGGTGAAATGAGAGGAACTCGTGTTTTCGGACCGGTAGCAAGAGAGCTTCGTGACAAGCAATTTATGAAAATAGTATCATTGGCACCAGAAGTGCTTTAATATGAAAACTAAGATGACAAAGCTTAAAATAAAATCAGGAGATACAGTAGTAGTTACTACCGGCGACCATAAAGGTTCTGAAGGTAAGGTAATGAAAATGTACCTTGACAAAAACAAAGCAATCGTAGAAGGAGTGAACATGGTTTCAAAACATGAGAAACCAAGCGCGGCAAACCCACAGGGTGGAATCGTAAAAAAAGAAGCTCCTATCCATATTTCAAACCTTTCATTAGTAGATCCAAAATCTGGAAAAGCAACACGTGTAGGGTATAAAACTGAGAATGGTAAAAAAGTGCGATTTTCAAAACAATCCAATCAAGCAATATAGTTATGGCATATTCACCAAGACTTAAAGAAGAGTACAAAAGCAAAGTGATTAATACACTTACTGACGAATTTGGTTACAAAAACGTTATGCAGGTACCAAAATTGGAGCGTATTGTTGTTTCCCGCGGTGTGGGTGCGGCAGTTGCAGACAAAAAACTTATTGACTATGCAGTTGATGAGTTAACGAAAATAACCGGGCAAAAAGCAATTTCAACAAACTCTAAGAAAGATGTTGCAAACTTCAAACTACGTAAAGGAATGCCAATTGGCGTGAAAGTTACGTTACGAGGAGAGCAAATGTATGAGTTTTTAGACAGGTTGGTAACATCGGCTTTGCCAAGGGTACGTGACTTTAACGGAATTAAAGCAACAGGTTTTGACGGAAGAGGAAATTACTCTTTGGGAATCACTGAACAAATTATCTTCCCAGAAATCGATATCGATAAAGTGAAGAAAATTGAAGGAATGAACATTACATTCATTACTTCTGCTGGCACCGATAAAGAAGCAAAATCATTATTACAAGAATTAGGTTTACCCTTTAAAAAGAACTAAGAGATGGCTAAAGAATCAATGAAAGCCCGCGAGGTTAAGAGACAAAAAACGGTAGCAAAATATGCAGACAAGCGTAAAGCTTTGAAAGAAGCTGGCGATTGGGAAGGTTTGCAAAAATTACCTAAAAATGCCTCACCAGTACGTTTACACAATCGGTGTAAAATAACTGGAAGACCAAGAGGGTATATGAGAACTTTTGGAATTTCACGTGTAACATTCCGTGAAATGGCAAATTCTGGGTTAATTCCAGGTGTGCGTAAAGCATCTTGGTAAGAACAGTTTTTCTGTTCAAAATAGAAAAGTATAAATTGGTTGAAGGTTCAGAATAGTCTGAAAACCACTTCCGCAAATATCAATAAATGAATATAGATCCAATTTCAGATTATCTAACACGTGTTAGAAATGCTGCAAAAGCAGGACATCGCGTAGTAGAGATTCCAGCTTCAAATATTAAAAAGGAAATTACAAAAATCCTTTTTGATCAAGGTTATATTTTAAGCTATAAATTTGATGACGAAAGTACTCCGCAAGGTATCATCAAAATTGCATTAAAGTATGATAAGGTTTCCAAAGAATCTGTGATCAAGAAAATTCAAAAGATAAGTAAACCCGGTTTACGTAAATACGCAGGTTCAAATGAACTTCCTCGTGTGCTTAACGGTCTTGGTATTGCTATAGTTTCAACTTCATCTGGAGTTATGACAGGCAAACAAGCTAAAGCGCAAAATGTAGGTGGTGAAGTATTGTGTTACGTTTACTAAAAAATAGACAAAGAAATGTCAAGAATAGGTAAAAACCCGGTAGCAATCCCACAAGGAGTTACAGTTGAAGTAAAAGACAACGTAATTACCGTAAAAGGAAAATTAGGTGAGTTAACTCAGGAAATTGCTGATGTAACTGCAAAAGTAGAAGACGGACAAGTTATTGTTGAACGCCCTTCAGACTCAAAAGACCACACTGCAAAGCACGGTCTTTACAGAGCTTTAATCAATAATATGGTTGAAGGTGTAAGCAATGGCTGGACTAAGCAATTAGAATTGGTAGGTGTAGGGTATCGTGCCAGTAACCAAGGGCAAAAATTAGATTTGGCTTTAGGATTTTCACACAACATAGTTTTGGATATTGCTCCAGAAGTAATAGTGGAAACTGTATCTGATAAAGGTAAAAACCCAATCATAAAATTAACGTCTCACGACAAACAACTTGTAGGACAAGTAGCGGCAAAAATTCGCGCTTTCCGTAGACCAGAACCTTACAAAGGAAAAGGTATCAAGTTTGTAGGTGAACAATTAAGAAGAAAAGCAGGTAAATCTGCATAACAAATAGAGTTATGGCATTATCAAAGTACGAAAGAAGAGAGCGCTTGCGCATGCGAATCAAAAAAACGGTTGAAGGGACTGAAAGTCGCCCACGTTTGGCTGTTTTCCGCAGCAATAAAGAAATATACGCTCAGATTATTGACGATGTAAATGGAAAAACCATTACCGCTGCATCTTCAAGAGATAAAGACATTGACGCTTCAACAGTAAATAAAACTGAAGCTGCAAAAATGGTAGGGAAAGCAATTGCAGAAAAAGCTGTTAAAGCTGGTGTAGAAGCCATCACTTTTGACAGAGGCGGTTACCTATACCACGGAAGAGTAAAATCATTAGCTGAAGGTGCACGCGAAGGTGGCCTTAAATTCTAAGTCATATTATGTATCGAGATTATAAAAACGTAGAATTAGTAAAACCAAGAGGGCTTGAATTAAAAGACCGTTTGGTAGGTGTACAACGTGTAACCAAAGTGACCAAGGGTGGTCGTGCTTTTGGATTTTCAGCTATTGTAGTTGTTGGAGACGAAAAAGGTGTGGTAGGACAAGGACTTGGGAAATCCAAGGATGTTGCAAGTGCAATAGCAAAAGCTATTGAAGATGCAAAGAAAAACTTGGTTCGCATTCCACTTAATAAAGTAACACTTCCACACGAACAAAAAGGAAAATACGGCGGAGCCCGTGTTAATCTTCTTCCAGCTGCGCCTGGTACCGGAGTAATTGCTGGTGGTGCTGTACGTGCTGTATTGGAAGCCGTTGGAGTACACGATGTATTATCAAAATCTCAAGGATCTTCTAACCCACATAACGTGGTAAAAGCAACTTTTGATGCTCTTTTGCAAATGCGAAGTGCACAAACTGTAGCCAACCAACGTGGAATTTCACTTGAAAAAGTATTCAAAGGATAAATAGCAGAACGATGGCAAAAATTAAAGTAACAAAGGTAAAGAGCGTTATAAAACGCCCAAAAAACCAAAAAAGAATCATGGAATCTTTGGGTCTTCATAAGATGAACCAAACAGTTGAACATGATGATACGCCAAACATTCTTGGTATGATCAATAAAGTTAATCACTTAGTTTCTGTTGAAACTAAATAAGAAAACACGATAATGGATTTAAGTAACTTACAACCCGCCGCTGGATCGGTGAAAAGACAAGGCAAGCGAGTAGGTCGCGGACAAGGTTCCGGTAAAGGTGGTACTGCCACCCGCGGACATAAAGGAGCAAAATCACGTTCAGGTTATTCCAAGAAAATTGGATTTGAAGGTGGACAAATGCCCCTACAACGTCGTGTACCTAAGTTTGGTTTTACAAACATCAACCGTAAAGAGTATAAAGGAATCAATATTGATACTTTACAACAATTGGTTGACGACAAGAAAATAAATGATACGGTAGACTTTGAAACTATATTTGGTTTAGGTCTTGCTGGAAAGAACGAAATGGTTAAGATTTTAGGAAGAGGAGAGCTGAAAGCAAAACTAAAAGTATCTGCACACAAGTTCACTGCCTCGGCAAAGGAAGCTATTGAAGCTACCGGAGGTGAAGTAGTAATATTGTAACAAAAACTAAGGATGAAATTTATCGAAACCTTAAAAAATGTTTGGAAAATAGAGGAGCTGCGTAATCGCATCTTGCTTACTCTTGGAATGCTATTAGTGTATCGTTTTGGTGCGCAAGTAGTATTGCCAGGTATTGATGCAGATATGCTAGCAAATTTTGCAGGTCAATTTGATGCCGGTGGTATTGGTGGATTGCTAAACGCATTTACAGGAGGGGCTTTTGCCAATGCTTCTGTTTTTGCATTGGGTATTATGCCATACATTTCTGCATCTATTGTGGTGCAGCTGATGCAAATTGCAGTACCTTACCTTCAGAAATTACAGAAAGAAGGTGAAAGTGGTCGTAAAAAAATCAATCAGATTACTCGTTGGTTAACCATCGGTATCTGTTTGGTACAAGCGCCAAGTTACCTTGCAGGTCTTCCAGCAATGGGAGTACCAGCAGAAGCTTTTGTAATGGGACAAAGTTTAATGTTCTACGTTTCTTCAGTAAGTATACTTGTAGCAGGAACAATCTTTGCAATGTGGTTGGGTGAAAAAATCACTGATAAAGGTGTTGGTAATGGTATCTCTATACTTATTATGGTAGGAATTATTGCACGCTTACCACAATCATTTGCACAAGAATTTGTTTCAAGAGTAGTGGAATCAAACGGAGGTTTGATTATGATACTTATTGAATTGGTTATCTGGTTTGTAATCATCTTACTATCAATTATGTTGGTAATGGCGGTTCGTAAGATTCCTGTTCAATATGCAAGAAGAACAGCAAGCGGTGGTTACGAAAAGAATATTTTCGGAGCCCGTCAGTTCATTCCATTAAAGTTGAACGCATCTGGAGTTATGCCAATCATCTTTGCACAAGCAATTATGTTTGTACCTTCTGCAGTAGCTAGTTTATCTGAGAGCGATTTCGCTCAAGGAATTCAAGCAACGTTCAGTGATATGTTCGGATTCTGGTACAATCTAGTGTTTGCAGTATTAATTATCATATTCACATATTTCTATACGGCCATTACAGTACCAACAAACAAAATGGCTGATGATCTTAAACGTAGCGGTGGTTTTATTCCAGGTATTAAACCAGGAAGTCAAACAGGTGAATATTTAGATAAAATTATGTCTCAAATAACTCTTCCAGGTTCTATTTTCTTAGCATTGATTGCTATATTCCCTGCGTTCGTTGTTAAATTAATGGGTATCCAGCAAGGTTGGGCATTATTCTACGGTGGTACATCGCTCCTTATTATGGTAGGTGTTGCTATCGACACAATGCAACAAATAAACTCGTACTTATTAAACCGTCATTACGATGGTCTAATGAAAAGCGGTAAAAACAGAAAAGCAGTAGCATAATTATGGCAAAACAAAGCGCAATAGAACAAGATGGAAGTATAGTGGATGCACTTTCAAACGCAATGTTCCGTGTAGAACTAGAAAACGGTCACGTAGTAACGGCTCACATATCTGGTAAAATGCGAATGCACTACATTAAATTGTTGCCTGGAGATAAAGTGAAACTTGAAATGAGCCCTTACGATTTAAGTAAGGCTAGAATAACATATAGATATTAATACAAGGAACCTCATGGTTCATTACACAATAAATTAAATTAAAGAGAGATGAAAGTAAGAGCATCTGTAAAAAAGAGAAGTGCTGACTGCAAAATTGTTCGCAGAAAAGGCAGATTATATGTAATTAACAAAAAGAACCCAAAGTTCAAACAAAGACAAGGATAAGTTATGGCAAGAATCGCAGGTGTAGATATCCCGAAGCACAAAAGGGGTGTAATCGCGTTAACGTATATCTTCGGAATCGGTAAAAGCCGTGCCCAAGATATTCTGAAAAAAGCCGAGGTTAACGAGGACAAAAAAGTAAGTGAATGGAACGATGATGAAATCGGAGCTATTCGTGATGCTGTTTCGTCTTTCAAAATCGAAGGTGAATTACGTAGTGAAGTTCAATTAAGTATTAAACGCTTAATGGATATTGGTTGTTACAGAGGTATTCGTCACAGATCGGGTCTTCCATTAAGAGGACAACGTACTAAGAATAACTCTCGTACAAGAAAAGGAAAACGTAAAACTGTTGCGAACAAGAAAAAAGCAACTAAATAAACCCTAGAGTTATGGCAAAGACAACGTCTAAGACTACAAAAACAGTAAAAAAACGTAAGGTTAATGTTGAATCTGTTGGTCAAGCACACATTACAGCTTCCTTCAATAATATTATCGTTTCGTTAACAAATAAGAACGGAGATGTCATCTCTTGGTCCTCAGCCGGTAAAATGGGCTTCCGTGGATCTAAGAAAAACACTCCTTATGCAGCTCAATTAGCATCAGAAGATTGCGCAAAAGTTGCACACGATGCCGGTTTACGTAAAGTAAAAGTTTATGTAAAAGGGCCAGGAAACGGTAGAGAATCTGCAATAAGATCTATCCACAATGCAGGAATTGAAGTAACCGAGATCATCGACGTTACCCCAATGCCGCACAACGGATGCCGTCCTCCTAAAAGAAGAAGAGTTTAATTATATGCCAAATATCACCCTTAGAGTAATCGAAGGGTGATTAGGTATTATTATATTTAATTAATAACAAATATCAATCTGAAGGAATTAAGAACTAAAGGATAAGAATAAGACCTTAATTTAGTTTTCCTTCAAAATTAAAACCAAGAAATGGCAAGATATACTGGTCCAAAAACTAAAATCGCCCGTAAGTTTGGCGAAGCAATTTTCGGAGATGACAAATCTTTCGAAAAAAGAAATTACCCTCCAGGGCAACACGGTAACACCCGTCGTCGTGGTAAAAAATCTGAATATGCAATCCAATTAATGGAGAAGCAAAAAGCAAAATATACTTACGGCATCTTAGAGCGTCAATTCAGAAATATGTTCAAAAAAGCAACTGCAGCTCCTGGTATTACAGGTCAAGTATTGCTTCAATTGTGTGAGTCACGTTTAGATAACGTTGTATTCCGTATGGGAATATCTCCAACGCGTTCTGGTGCAAGACAATTGGTAGGTCACCGTCACATTACTGTAAATGGTGAAAAAGTAAACATTCCATCGTACCAGTTAAAGGCTGGAGATGTAGTGGGCGTAAGAGAGAAATCAAAATCTCTTGAAGCAATTAACGATTCATTGGCAAATGCAAGCCATGTATATGAGTGGATTACTTGGAATGGCGATAAAAAAGAAGGAACTTTTGTTTCTATACCTGAGCGTATCCAAATACCAGAAAACATCAACGAGCAGTTTATCGTTGAATTATATTCTAAATAATAAAAACATAGCAAGTCAATTATGGCAGTATTTAATTTTCAGAAGCCTGATAAAGTTATAATGGTAAATTCTACCGATTTCGAAGGGAAATTTGAATTTCGCCCTTTGGAACCAGGTTACGGACTTACCGTTGGTAACGCATTAAGACGCGTATTACTTTCCTCTTTGGAAGGATTCGCCATTACTTCGGTTCGCATCGAAGGCGTGGATCACGAATTTTCTACCATTGCTGGTGTAGTGGAAGATGTTACCGAAATTATTTTGAACCTGAAACAAGTTCGTTTCAAAAGACAGATAGACGAAGTGGATAACGAAACCGTTACTATTTCTACTTCTGGAAAGGAGCAGTTAAAGGCAGGTGATTTCCAAAAATTCATCTCTGGTTTCCAAGTTTTGAATCCAGATTTAGTTCTTTGCAATATGGACAAAAAAGTGAACCTTAATTTCGAAATTACTATCGAAAAAGGTCGCGGTTATGTTCCAGCTGAAGAGAATAAAAAAGCAAACGCTCCATTGGGAACCATCTTTACAGATTCTATCTACACACCAATAAAAAATGTGAAGTACAGTATTGAAAACTTCCGTGTAGAGCAGAAAACAGATTACGAAAAATTAGTTTTCGAAATCCAAACAGATGGATCTATTCACCCAAAAGATGCATTAACTGAAGCTGCAAAAACATTAATTCACCACTTTATGTTGTTCAGCGATGAGCGCATAACATTGGAGGCTGATGAAATTGCACAAACCGAAACGTATGATGAGGAATCCCTTCATATGCGTCAGTTGCTTAAAACAAAATTAGTAGATATGGATCTTTCGGTTCGTGCACTAAACTGTTTGAAAGCAGCAGAGGTTGATACATTGGGAGATCTTGTTTCTTTCAACAAAAACGACTTGATGAAGTTCCGTAACTTCGGTAAAAAATCGCTTACAGAGCTTGAAGAGCTTGTAAACGTAAAAGGCCTAAACTTCGGGATGGATCTTGCAAAATATAAATTAGATAAAGACTAAAACAGACTTGAGATTTTAGATGTAAGACGTTAGATATTGTCTCTCACATCTCACGTCTAATATCTCATATCTATAAAAATCAACCCATCATAATTTGCTCTCCGAAGAACGGATTTTGTAGCAAGATGATGAAAACAAAAATGTCATGAGACACGGAAAAAAAATAAATCACTTAGGAAGAAAAACCGCCCACAGACACTCAATGTTGGCAAACATGGCTAATTCTTTAATTGAACATAAAAGAATAAATACAACTGTTGCAAAAGCAAAAGCGTTGAAGCAGTTTGTAGAGCCATTGGTAACTAAGTCTAAGGAAGATACGACGCACAACCGTCGTTTGGTTTTTGCAAAATTGCGTCAAAAAGAAGCTGTTGCAGAACTTTTTAGAACTGTTGCGCCAAAAGTTGGTGACCGTCCAGGAGGTTATACTCGTATTATTAAATTGGGTAACCGATTAGGTGATAACGCAGATATGGCAATGATAGAACTTGTAGATTTCAACGAAATTTACAACGTTGGTAAAGCTACCAAGAAGAAGACTACACGTAGAAGTCGTCGTGGAAGCGCTGGAACTGAAGCTACCGCTGCTGCACCTGCTGAAAAAGCTAAAAAAGAAGAGGAATAGATGAATTTTAATTCAAAAAATAACAAAGGGATAAGCGTTTTCGTTTATCCTTTTTTTTATACTATTTTTGCAAATAATTTTAGAATTCAATTAATTGTCACCCTGAGCTTGTCGAAGGGCTGAAACCTTTCAAAAGAATGAAATACCAAACACGAAAAAAAGCCCTCATTTTATTAGCAGATGGAACCATTTTCTATGGAAAAGCGGTTGGTAACAAAGAAGGCTCTGCCTTCGGCGAAGTTTGTTTCAACACAGGAATGACTGGGTATCAGGAAATTTTCACAGATCCTTCTTACTTCGGGCAAATTATGGTTGCGACAAATGCTCATATTGGAAATTACGGTACCAATAGAGATGAAGTAGAATCTGAAGGAATTAAAATTGCAGGTTTAGTGGTGCGCAATTTCAGCTATCATTATTCACGGGACGCTGCTGATGATTCTTTAGAAGAATTTCTAAATAGAAATAATCTACTTGCCATAAGTGATGTAGACACAAGAGCATTGGTAAGCTACATTCGCGATAACGGTGCAATGAATGCTGTTATTACAACAGAAGTTGATAACATTGAAGTTTTAAAAATGCAATTGGCTGCAGTGCCAAATATGGACGGTTTGGAGTTGGCTTCAAAAGTTTCAACCAAAGAGCTTTATTTCTTCGGAAATGAAAACGCCAAATATAAAGTTTCAGCTTTAGATTTGGGTATAAAGAAAAACATCCTTCGTAACTTATCTGAAAGAGATTGCTATGTAAAAGTATTTCCATACAACGCTACTTTTTCAGAAATGGAAGCCTTTAATCCAGATGGTTATTTTATATCAAACGGTCCTGGCGATCCGGAGCCATTAATTAGCGCAATTGAAGTTGTAAAAACAATATTAGAAAAAGAATTACCAATGTTTGGTATCTGTTTAGGGCATCAAGTTTTAGCTTTAGCAAATGGTATTTCAACCTATAAAATGCACAATGGTCACCGCGGAATTAATCACCCTGTAATGAATTTGATAAGTGGTAAGGGCGAAATAACATCCCAAAACCACGGCTTCGCAATTAATAGAGAAGAAGCAGAAGCAAATCCTAATATAGAAATAACCCACGAACATCTTAACGACCACACAGCAGCGGGAATTCGACTGAAAAACAAACCAGCTTTTTCAGTACAGTATCATCCAGAAGCAAGTCCTGGGCCACACGATGCTTCATATCTTTTTGATCAGTTTATAGAAAGTATAGAAAAATATAAATTGAAAGCAGTCTAAAGTTATACCTCAAAGGTTTGCAAAACTTTTGAGGTTTTTTTCAATAAGCATTAAAAAAATAACAATAAAAATAAACCAATGAGCATAATAATAGACATAAATGCCCGCCAAATATTCGATTCAAGAGGAAACCCAACTATTGAAGTTGATGTAATTACAGAAAACGGCTATATGGGTCGTGCGGCTGTTCCTTCGGGAGCTTCAACAGGCGAACACGAAGCAGTAGAACTTCGCGATGGCGGTAAAGCATATATGGGTAAAGGAGTTTTAAAAGCTGTTGAAAATGTAAACGGAAAAATTGCAGGTGCCTTATTAGGGATTTCAGTTTTTGAGCAGGAACTTATCGACAAAACAATGATTGATTTGGATGGTGCCAAAAACAAATCTAAACTTGGAGCTAATGCTATTTTAGGTGTTTCATTGGCTGCCTCAAAGGCTGCCGCAAATGAATTAGGAATGCCATTGTACCGTTACGTAGGCGGTGTAAGTGCAAAAACGCTTCCTGTGCCAATGATGAATATTATAAATGGCGGTTCGCACAGTGATGCACCTATCGCTTTTCAGGAGTTTATGGTAATGCCCGTTAAGGCCAAAAACTTTACCCATGCAATGCAAATGGGTTCTGAGATTTTTCATAACCTTAAAAAAGTATTACACGACCGTGGTTTAAGCACGGCTGTTGGTGACGAAGGTGGTTTTGCACCAACGTTAGGCGGAACAGAAGATGCACTGGATACCATAGCAAAAGCAACCAAACAAGCGGGCTATAAATTGGGAGATGATGTAATGATAGCGCTAGATTGTGCTGCCGCAGAATTTTATGTGAATAAAAAGTACGATTACACCAAGTTTGAAGGTGAAAAAGGAAAAGTGCGAACTTCAAAAGAACAAGCAGATTATTTAGCTGAATTGTGCGATAAATATCCAATTATTTCAGTAGAAGACGGGATGGATGAAAACGATTGGGAAGGCTGGAAATATTTAACTGAAAAAATAGGACATAAAGTACAATTAGTTGGTGACGACTTGTTCGTGACTAATGTTGAAAGACTATCAAGAGGTATTTCAGAAAAAATAGCCAATTCAATATTAATAAAAGTGAACCAGATAGGAACATTGACTGAAACTATAGCAGCCGTTAATATGGCACACAACGCTGGGTATACTTCCGTAATGAGTCACAGAAGCGGCGAAACCGAAGACAATACAATTGCAGATCTTGCCGTGGCGCTTAATTGCGGACAAATTAAAACAGGTTCTGCTTCCCGAAGCGATAGGATGGCAAAGTACAATCAATTGCTTAGAATAGAAGAGCAATTAGGCGAAGTGGCTTACTTTCCACAGCAAAATGCATTCAAAATATACTTTAAAAGTAGGTAGCTTAACCCTTTATTTAAGGTTTTTTAACCTAAGATAACTTAGAAATGTTAAAAAAATTGCTTGAAATTTCGTAATTTAGCATTTCTGAATTAATTAAAAATACACAAAAATATATGGCAAAGATGGCAACCCTCGAGATAGATGGGAAAAAATATGAATTTCCTATTGTAGAAGGAACTGAAAATGAAATGGGTATAGATATAAAAAGTCTGCGAAGCACTACCAATGGTGTTGTAACGCTAGATCCTGGGTATAAAAATACAGGTGCTTGTGAAAGTGCTATTACATTTTTAGATGGAGAGAAAGGAATTTTGCGTTACCGTGGGTATTCAATCGAAGAACTTGCCGAAAAAGCACACTTTCTAGAAGTTTGTTACCTTCTTATTTTTGGCGAATTACCTACGAAAATTGAATTAGATAAATTTCATACAGACATAAAAGCACAATCTCACGTAGATGAAGATGTAAAACGAATTTTAGATGGTTTTCCAAAGGTCGCGCACCCAATGGGTGTTTTGTCTTCATTGACTTCAGCATTGGTTGCTTTCAATCCTTCTTCTGTAAATGTAGATAGTGAGGAAGAAATGTACAAAGCTATATGTAAAATACTTGGTAAGTTCCCGGTTTTAACGGCTTGGACGTACAGAAAACGCATGGGGCTTCCGTTGGATTATGGTGGAAGTTCTTTAGGATATGTTGATAATTTCCTTAAAATGATGTTCAAAAAACCAAGTGGAGAGTACACTACCAACGAAATTGTTTTGGAATCGTTAGATAAATTATTAATTCTTCATGCAGATCACGAGCAAAACTGTTCTACTTCAACAGTACGAATAGTTGGTTCATCACACGCTGGTCTGTTTGTTTCTATTTCGGCAGGTATTGCAGCCCTTTGGGGCCCGCTTCACGGTGGCGCGAACCAAGCTGTTATAGAAATGCTAGAAGCCATTAAAGAAGATGGTGGCGACACCAAAAAATTTATGGCAAAAGCAAAAGATAAAGACGATCCATTTCGTTTGATGGGCTTTGGACACAGAGTTTACAAAAACTTTGACCCACGCGCAAAAATCATCAAAAAAGCTGCTGATGATGTATTGGAAAACTTAGGGATTGAAGATGAAATTCTTGATATTGCAAAAGCATTAGAAAAAGAAGCTTTGGAAGATCCATACTTTGTAGAAAGAAAGTTGTACCCTAATGTAGATTTTTATTCAGGTATCATTTACCGCGCACTAGGAATTCCTGTTGAAATGTTTACCCCAATGTTTGCTTTGGGTCGTTTACCAGGTTGGATTGCGCAATGGAGAGAAATGCGTCTTAATAAAGAACCAATAGGTCGTCCACGCCAAATATATACTGGTGAAACACTTCGTGATTTTAAACCTGTAGAAAAAAGATAAAAAGGATTCTTTAATATTTTGAAAGCACTTCGGTATCGAGGTGCTTTTTTTATATTTGTCATTATGATAAAATTGAACATCAACGACGAAATTTCAAGATTGCGTACCGTAGTTTTAGGCCGTGCAGATAGTAATGGACTAGTTCCTAAACTGGAAGATGCTTACGATCCAAAATCGGCAGTACACATAAAGGCGGGTACGTATCCAAAAGATGAAGATATGGTAATAGAGATGGAAGCTGTGGCGGCCATTTTTGAAAAGTACGACGTGAAAATTTATCGCCCCGATTCCATAGAAAATTACAACCAGATTTTCTCTAGAGATATTGCCTTCGTAATAGAAGACAAGTTTATAAAAGCAAATATACTCGATGATAGAAGTAAAGAAATTGAAGCCATACATTCGGTAATTGAACAGATAGATCCTTCAAAGATCATCGAATTTCCAGAGAACGCACATATTGAAGGCGGCGATGTAATGCCTTGGGGAGACTATATTTTCGTCGGAACTTATTACGGTGAAGATTACCCAAGTTTTATTACTGCACGCACCAATATGAATGCCGTGAAACATCTTCAGAAATTGTTTCCTCATAAACAGGTAAAACCTTTCAATCTTAAAAAAAGCAATACCATTGCAGATGAAAATGCCTTGCATTTAGACTGCTGTTTTCAACCTTTAGGAAAGGGAAAAGCAATTATCCACAAAGAAGGTTTTTTAATTGAAGAGGAATATGAATGGTTGGTTAATTTCTTCGGAAAAGAAAATTGTTTCCACATTACAAAGCAGGAAATGTACAATATGAATAGCAACATTTTTTCTATTTCACCTGAGGTTGTTATTTCAGAAAAAAACTTCACCAGACTCAACACTTGGCTTCGTGAACAGGGTTTCACTGTTCACGAAGTACCTTATGCTGAAATTTCCAAACAAGAAGGATTATTGCGTTGCACGACCATGCCTTTGATTCGAGATTAGTGCTTTAAGAACAAAAAAAGAAGGGTTTAGAACATTTTCTATTTTTTTTGCAAAATCTTCATTACTATTGTATTTTGCGTGTTTAAGTTAAGCCGTACGCAATGTAACCTCCTTTCACGCTTGCTTTTTGTTTAATATCAATTATAAGTATTATTTAATTTTATTCTTTTTTTTGGGTAAAATAATGACTGCACAAAATCCTGATTTTGATGCATTGATTGACCGTATAGAAAAATTTGAAAAAGAAAGACTATGGGAAGATGCGGTTTATGCGGCTAAAGTTTATTTGGAAGATACTGAAACAATTTCCCTTCATGAAAAAACTGTTTTAAATATTAAAAGACTTAAAGGGCTTACTGCAAGGGGTCTTTTTGATGAAGCATTAATACTTGCTAATGCTATCCAAGAGAATTCAAAATTATCTGTAGAAGAAGAAAACATCGTATTTTACGAAGTTTCAAAAATCTATGAAAATACCGCTCAAGAGTATAAAAGCCATCAAGCTTTAGATGGTTTAGCCGCCAATTATGACAACGCTATTATTGACGCTAACTACGCTAATTATTTAAAACAAAAAGCATCCGTTTATAAAATGTCTAGTCCTAAATAACCGATACCGATTATTAAAGGATTAAATTTATTAATTAAAGCTGAACAATGACGTCATTGTTCAGCTTTTTTGATTTGTACTGTTTTCTTTTTATTTTTATTTTTTGTTGG
>Ga0256845_1000708_pt1 | contig 29603 bp, 24 predicted proteins | sample RiftiametaG_FD_189101 | JGI IMG/M metagenome (GOLD analysis project Ga0256845, IMG submission 189101) | Tube worm associated microbial communities from hydrothermal vent at the East Pacific Rise, Pacific Ocean - Riftia | ecosystem: Host-associated > Annelida > Integument > Unclassified ...
TTTGCCGGGGCGCGGGGGGGGCAGCCGGGGGGGGCGTGATTGGCGCCTTTGCGGGAGCGAGATCAGGGTGATTGGCAAGGGAGGAAGTGTGAGCACGCGAGGGATTGCCCGGGGACTCCGAGGAGGGGAGCTGAGCGACCTGCGGAGGGGACGCAGGGCGTGGGCCACCGCCGCCACCGCCTCCACCGCCGCCGCCACCGCCGCCGCCACCGCCGCCGCCACCGCCTCCACCGCCACCGCGCCGGACAGAAGCTCCTCCTTTTAATAGACGCTTCTCTAGGTTGCCGATGCGATGCAGGAGTTCATCAATTGGAAGCAAAGGGGGGCGCAGGGCAAGGCGCACAAGGAGCATCTCAAGCCCCGCGCGCGGATCGGCTCCGCGTACCACGTCATCGTACCCACGACCAAAGGCGTGATGAAGTCGCAAAAGATCGCTTTCGCTTGCCGAGGAGGCAATCGTGAGAACTTCTTCTTGCTCCTCGTCGGCTGAGTCGAGAAGATCCCCCGGGATTTTACATACTTTTGCCACCACCAAATCGCGTAAGAGAGCTAAAATATCCCGAGTTACGTGACCTATATCGAAACCTTGGTCGGCGAGCGCCCCGACTTTTCTTAAGCATGCCTCTGAATCACCGGTGACCACTGCTCGCCCAATATCGACGAGAGCGGCGCGACTAGCCACTCCTAAAACCCGAGCGACGTCGTCACCATTGAGTTCGGTTCCTCCAAACGCAAGGACTTGATCGAGCAAGCTCATGCCATCGCGCATACTGCCAGCTGCTTGACGCGCCAATATACCCAAAGCGGTATCGTCCGCCTTGCAATCTTCTTGCTCGAGCACCCAGCGCAGGCGATCAAAAATAAGCCGGGTAGGAATCATCTTGAAGTCGAAGCGCTGAACGCGGCTAAGAATTGTGATGGGAATTTTATGAGCCTCTGTCGTCGCAAAAATAAATTTCACATGAGCAGGGGGCTCTTCTAGAGTCTTAAGAAATGCATTCCACGCGGCGTTGGTGAGCATGTGCACCTCGTCGACGATGACGACCTTGAATCGATCGCGACTCGGTCGATAGGGAAGGGTGTCTTGCAGTTTGCGGATTTCCTCTACGCCATTGTTGCTTGCACCATCAATTTCTAGAACGTCGGTATCGTGCCCCTCTGTAATTTCTAGGCAAGCGGAGCACTTGAGGCAAGGAGTGACTGTGGGGCCGGGATCGGGCTCACCCTCCTTCAGGGAGCCTGGCTCTCTCATACAATTGAGGGCCTTTGCCAAAATACGTGCACTGGTCGTTTTTCCTACGCCACGTACTCCAGTAAAGAGAAAGGCGTGGGCGACCCTTCCAGCATCTATCGCGTTTCCTAGGGTGCGGGAGACATGATCTTGCCCCACCAAATCTTCGAAGCGCATGGGGCGCCATTTGCGCGCGAGTACGACGTAGCTCATCTTATGGCAACTAGCAGATCGCGGGACCTGGCTCTATGGGGGGCATTGACCTAGCGTTTCTGCCATGGCTCACGGCAAAGAGACGGAAGGCGTGCCCCGGAAAATATCTAAGCGAGGAGCTTTTTCGAATCTTGCGCGACCAAAGCGGAGTGGTGCTGCCCTGCTCCCCCTCGTGTTGAGCGCCTGTTTACCAGCGCCCAAGTCTGATGCGCCCCCCCTGGTCGTGGAGGCAGCTCTACCCAGACCCCCCCAGCAAGAACCTCTACCCGCTTCAGGGGATGCCATCGATTCCTTCGAACGTCTGGCTCCCTTTGTTCTGCACCGGGAGACCAATTGGGCGTCCAATCTCCCAGCCTCCTTCGGGCGAAGTGACGTCGCCCGGTGGCGCATCGAATGGTCACGGCAAGCGGACTTGAAGGGCTTCAGTCGTTGGCTAGCAATAGACCATCATGCGTTTCGTTTTGTAGCTCGGGCTCAGGGTGAGCAGGCCCAGGGTGAGCAGGCTAAAAAATTACGTCTAACGGATCTCATCAACGAGGACGAGGAACTGGCGCCGGGAACTCATTGGCTTTATATGATGGAAGTAGGAAAAAAATCAGCCAGCATCCAGGCGCACTCTTTCAGTGTAGAATCCCCTACCGATGATAAACCTATAGCGCCGGCTTGTTTATTGTGGACCAATGGTCTTACCTTCAACGGAAAAGATGCCGCCGCCAATGTGCAAATACGCGTTATCTCTCTTTATGATGAACTAAAAGAGGTAAAGTACTTAGTTCACGGGGACAATTGGCAAAGTACGACTACCGAGAAGGTGGGAGTGCCTCTGAAGCTAGTAACTCCTCCCAATGGGGATCTCGACATTGAGGTCGAATGCAAAGGTGCCGATGGTTTTTTGACGAAAATTTCACGCACAATTACGGTCAACGAGGACGCCCAGTCTCCAGAGAGTTCGAAATGAATGACTCTGTCGAAAGCGTTGGTTTTGTCTGGACGTGGGTTCTTGGTGGTATTGGAGTATTTTTTGCGGCAGCATCGCGGCAATTTCCACGCAAGGGGTATCAGTTTTTAGGGTTTGCGATGGTGTTCATTGGGGTGGCCGAACTATTGGGCACCTTAGGACATCGCTGGGGACCCGGCGCCCTCGGCTTGGTCAGTTCGCGGGCCTCCCTTGCCCTTGGTCTCTTTGCTGTTTCCTTTAACTTGCACTTTTTACTGAATTATTGTGGAGCCAAAGGGAGGCGTCTGGTCCTGTGGTTTTCCTATGTATCAGTCGGCGCCGCGGCGCTAGCAAACCTGATGGGCTCTTGGAGCCAATTTGCAAATTGGGGGGAGCTGAACTTTCCTTCCGAATACAGCTCACCCTCGAGTTTTCTCTCGTTCTACGCGGTCGGGCTTGTCGCCTTGCACTTCATCGCAAACATCGCGGTGCTCTATGCCGCCTACAAAGCCCGCAAGCGTCATGCCTTGGGCATGCTGGTGGCACTGGCTCTTTTGGGCGCGGCGTGTCTTGTCGATCTATCGAGCGCATTGCTTTTTTCCGAGCGATGGCCAGTCGCCCCCATCGGCACTTGGCTTTATGCTTTGGTGATGTTGGCCGCGATGCTTTCTGAAGTAAAAGGAGCAGCAGGCCAACTAGCAGCTACAACTTCTACCCTGGCCAAAAGAACTGCTGAGCTAGAGGTTTCTCATGCGGAGATAGACTCCATTTACGCGGAGCTCTTTCAAAAAGAGCAATTGGCCGCGGTGGGCGAGTTGGCAGCCGCCATTGCCCATGAAGTACGTAACCCTTTGGCAATTATCATGAATGCGGTCTCCACGATGCGGCGCCCGACTCTTTCGGATATCGACAAGGAAACCCTTCTTTCTATTGTGAACGAAGAGTCAGAGCGCCTCAACGAGTTAGTTGCTGAACTTTTACGATTTGCACGCCCAGTCTCCGCGTCCAAAGGGCCGGCGTCTCTATTGGAGATATGCCAAAAAGCGAGTGAAGAACCACCCGAGGGCTATTCGGTAAAAGTTCTGCCGCCGGAGGGTGAGTCGTTGGGGATGGTGCTGGTTGATTCGGGACTTTTTCGCCTGGCACTTGGTAATTTGATGGCAAATTCTGCCCAGGCAATGACCCGGGGCAGTATGATTGAGCTTGCGGTAAGAAAGTCGAAATTCACCGATGGCAGCCCAGCTGTTGCTGTAGAAGTTCACGATTCGGGCAGTGGAATGACCCTGGAAGAGCTAGAGGGAGCAAGAAAGCCATTTTTCACGACCAAACCTCGGGGTACTGGTTTGGGGCTTCCTATCGCCTTGCGAATTGTGGAGGCTCATGGAGGAGAAGTGGAGATCACAAGCACTAAAAACGAGGGCACCAGCGTCATCATGAAATTTCCTATCGATACAGACTCCAATGGGCAACCCAGTTATTTTCCGGGGTCCAAGGCCCCCACGGCGCGCAGACGGCCCCGAACTATACCACCCGTATTTGGCGAACAACTCGCCGAGCCCCAAAAGAGCGAAAGCTAAATATGACTCCAGAGGAACGAGCTCAACTTGTTGAGCGAGATAAAAAATCAGTGTGGCATCCCTACACACCGATGGATGAGTACCGGCGTTCCGGTCAACCCTTGGTGATTGAACGAGCAAGCGGCTCTCGCCTCTACGATGCAGATGGCCGCAGCATCATTGATGGCAATGCCTCGTGGTGGACTTCCCTCCTTGGTCACAACCACCCACGTTTGGTAAAAGCTCTTCAATTGCAGTCAGAAAAACTTTGCCACACGTCCTTAGCCGGTGTGACTCATGAACCCGCCGTACAATTCGCCGAGGCGATTTTGGCCCATGCTCCCCCGGGATTGAGCCACGTTTTTTTTAGCGACAACGGTTCCACGGCTGTAGAAGCGGCCTTGAAGATGGCGGTGCAATACTGGGCTCAGCACTCTGTCTCGACCCAAAAGAAGACACGATTTCTCTCGTTAGAAGGGGCTTTTCACGGGGACACCTTGGGTGTAACTGCCTTGGGAGGGGTGAGTGCGTTTCGTGCCCCTTTTGCGTCATTGACGATGCCCACAGTGCATCTACCTTCGCCCGCTGTAGATATGGAGCGAGCTTTGGATGCGTTGGAAGACGAGCTCAAAAGGGGAGCTGACTCGATAGCGGCGCTTGTCTTGGAGCCTCTGATTCAGGGGGCTGGCGGTATGCTCATTTATAAAGATGAATACCTGATTCAGGCGCGAAAAATGTGCACACAATATGATGTGTTACTTATTCTTGATGAGGTTTTTACTGGCTATGGGCGCACCGGTAAATTTTGGGCATGCTCTCACTCTGGAATTTCTCCAGATATTGTTGCAACTGCAAAAGGTTTGAGCGGTGGGCTACTGCCTTTTGCCGCGACTCTTGCCTCGTCGAAAATATTTGATGGCTTCTTGGGCGACGCCTCGAGGGCATTTTATTATGGACATACCTATTGCGGAAACCCCCTCGGGGCGCGCATCGCAACTGAGGTGTTGTCTGTCTATGAAGACGAGCAGGTCATTGAGCGATCTCAAACCAGTGTACTTGCCATTGAGAAGTTCTTTAAGAAGATGAGCCAGAAAAATGGAGTCACAAACGCACGTTCCTTGGGCATGTGTGGCGCTTTGAATTTGGGGCAGGGTGAGGGCTACCTCGAACGAGGTGGGTGGAAAGTCTTTGACCTAGCTCTTGCGCGCGGCGCCTATGTGCGCCCCTTGGGCAATGTCGTGTATCTCACCCCTCCACTCAACATTCCTTCTGAGGACTTGAGGTCATTACTTCAGATCGTGGAAGAGTCAGTCAACGAGGTTTTGGAGAGCTGAAGGGGGGGCCAATGGCCAAGAACGGCCGGTTTTTACCCAAGATGACAATATGTCATCTTGGTGGCAGTTTGACACAGGCGGGGCACTCTGACAATTTCCACGCATGAATACCGAGCGCGATTTGCTTCACTCAGGCCCACCTTCGGAGCCAAGTACTGCTCCCCACTCCTCCAAACACCGAGAAGTGCATCCGGATGCGCCAGTGATTTTGATTGTGGACGATGAGCCGAACAACCTCATGTCCCTTCAGAAAATTTTCACCAAAGAGGGGATGCGTGTTTTTACAGCCGACGGAGCAAAACGAGCTCTTACGTGCTTAAGACAGCAGAGAGTTCACGTTGTACTCACTGACTTGATGATGCCCGGACCCAGCGGTGTCGACTTGCTCAAAGCGGTTAAAGAAGTCTCGCCCACGACCCAAGTATTGCTGATGACAGCCTACGGAACGGTAGAAACGGCCGTAACCGCAATGCGTGAAGGTGCCTACGATTTTGTGGAGAAACCACTGAAACGAGCCACTATAGTGCGCTCGGTAAAGAAGGCATTGGAGCACGCTTTGTTGGTTGCAGAAAACTCTCAGTTAAGAGCCGAGTTGAAGGCATTAACGACCCGCGAGATAGTCGGGCAAAGCGCTAGTTTGCGAGCTGTTTTGGAGATTGCAAATCAAGCGGCTCCCTCGATGGCGAATGTGTTGGTTCTTGGTGAAAGTGGCACGGGCAAGGAGCTGATAGCTCGCTATGTTCATGCAAAGAGCGGTCGAGCAGCTGCTCCGTTTGTGCCCGTCAATTGCGCTGCTATTCCAGAAACTATATTAGAAGCGGAGCTTTTTGGCTACGAAAAAGGCGCATTTACAGGTGCCACCGGGCGCCGTGAAGGGCGTTTTGGCAAGGCGCGCGGTGGTACTATATTCCTCGACGAGATTGGCGAGCTATCACCCGCTGTGCAAGTAAAGTTGTTGCGGGTTCTTCAAGAGGGTGAGTTTGAACCTCTTGGGGGTTCAACCACACGTGCAGACGTGCGAGTTGTCGCCGCGACCAACCTTGATTTAACGGCGGAGGTCGAGGGAGGCCGTTTTAGAGAAGATCTATACTATCGTTTGAATGTCATAGCCTTAGTAGCTCCGCCTTTGCGAAATCGGCGGGAAGATATACCTCTCCTGATAGATCATTTTTTGGGACTCTATTGCGCGAGAAATGGACGAAGTCGTCTCACCATTCACGAAGAAGTTCAGGCCAAATTATGCGACTACCCTTGGCCCGGCAATGTGCGCGAATTGGAAAATACGATGGAGAGGGCGGCGGTACTTTGTCGGGGCACCGATTTAAATCTCAGCGACTTGCCCGAGTCGATTGCCCAAGCCCCCACGCCCGAGCCCGAGTCTCTGACTTTTGGAGTCGGCACTCCTTTGGCTGAGGTCGAGCAACGTTTGATTCGAGAAACCTTGCGCCACGCTCAAGGGGACAAGTCGCTCGCCGCACAATTGCTGGGGATTTCAGCGCGCACCATCTATAGAAAATTAGAAGAAGCTCGCTGAAAATTTTAGTATCAGATTATCTTCCACGCTTCTGCGAGCAAGAAATGTAGAGGCACATGAGTCAGCATGTGCCGGCAGCCACACGGCGCCCCGCGCCTGAAATGGCCTAAAAGTCGTCTTACTATACGATAGCGTATGATAATCTCGGGAAAGTCTCATTTTATATACGAAATTGTATATACTGAGGACTAAAGTTTTATTCTGCTGAATAGTGAAGACATGGGGTCTCTTTCTCTGCTCATGCGTACAGTGTTGAGAAGTCTGAATGACAACTTGTCTCAAGAGCAGGGGGGAGATCAGCGCTTCTGCCACTTTGGCGAAGGTGGGGGGGCTGGCGACCAATATCTCGTTGATATTCCCCAGAAATTGAATATTTTTTGCCCATTGATTCTTGGCACGCCTCTCGCTTTAAGGAGAGCGGATGAGTGGGTTCACCGCTGATCATACGTTTGGTGTTCTGTGTCCGTCGACCTAATCTTCAAGAAGTATTTCTATGCAATCGTGCTTGTCATGGTTGCCTTGGCTGCGTTCTTTCAAGCCAGTGGAGTCAGCCATCTGTTGTCTTCGCAATTGCTACCTGGCAGTGGTCCCACTTTTGCGCCCTTGGCCAAAGGAAAGACCGAGCGCTTGGTGCGACCCAAGGCGACGCTCATCTACTCACGTAACCCTTTTGACTCGGTGACCGGATGCCTCAATTGCGAAGAGCCCGTACCCGAAGGGGAAGATGAGAGCGGTCCTGCTGAGATAGGTGATCCTCTGAGTGCTCCCCCTTGTCCCGGAGTGAGTATTTTAATTCTGACCGAGTCCGAGGACCCTCTTTGGTCGTTTGCGGCAGTGAAAGGCCCTGGGGATGACGGCCCCGTATTACGCCGCGTGGGCGATAGTATTGGGGATAAAAAGGTGGCCTTTATTGGCTTCAACCCCTCTACCAATTCACCCACTATTTGGCTGGAGGGAAATGGCTTGTGTCAGACGGGGCTCTTTTCAACCGAAGCGCCTCCTCCTGCTCCCAAAGCAGCTGCACCGGCTGCAAAGAAGGCTCCAGGGGCTCCAAAGAGCAAAGGTAAGAAGCGCGGCGTAGATCCCGAGATCAAAAAAATGATCAAGAAGATCAGTGACACCGAGTTTCAAATTGACCGAAGCGCTGTAGATAAAATTCTCAATGATCAAGCCTCGTTGATGCGCTCGGCGCGCATTGTGCCCGAGCAAAAGGACGGAAAGACCATAGGCATTCGTCTCTTTGGTGTTCGTCCCGATACTTTATTAGGCGTGCTGGGTCTGAAAAATGGCGATCGTCTAGAGCAAATCAATGGTTTTGAAATGGGCGATCCTCAAAAGGCATTGCAGGCATATGCCCGTCTGCGTACCGCCGAAAATCTTAAGCTTACTCTCAATCGGCGTGGCAAGCCGACCACAATCAATATTGCGATCAAATGAAACCGTATAAGAAGATGAGTTCCACATATTCTCTCGACAGCGCTCGACCGACTCGCCAGCGTTTGCCCCGGATTTCGTTTCGATGCTTCCAGGTTGCCTTGGGAGGTGCTTTCTTACTGAGCGCTTCGACTGCGGTGGCTCAGGAGGCGCGTCGTCCTCCGGAGGTCAAGCCTCCAGGCTCTGCTCCGGCGTTGCCCAGCACGATGGATAAAATATCGGCGGCTACAGATGTGGTGTATTCACCTAAGCCCGGCGGGCATCGGGTAAAGTTTAACCTGCAAGACGCCGACTTAGCCGAATTGGTGAATCACATCAGCGGCATGACAGGCAAACGCTTTATTTACGGAGCCAAAGTCAGAAAGATCAAGGCTACGGTGGTTTCCCCCGAGCCGGTGACTCTCAATGAGGCATACCAGGCTTTTCTTTCGATTCTTCAAGTCAACGGGATGACCGTCGTGCCCCATGGGCGTTTCTTGAAGATTGTCGATAGCGCTGGGGTTGTTGGCAATGGCTCACCTCTTTATTCTCGCGGTTCGGCCATTCCAAATACAGACAATTACATCACACGTATTTATCGAACGCGTTTTGTTAGTCCGGACGAGGCTTCGGCTTTGCTCATGAAATTTAAGAGCAAAGAAGGTGATATTTCACTTTACACACCCGGTAATCTCTTGGTCCTGACAGATACAGGATCTCAAATTCGCCGAATGGTGCGTATTCTTGAAGAGATCGATGTGGGGGGTGCTGGACAACAGATGTGGATTGAGCCGGTAAACCACGGCAACGCCGCGGATATGGCCCAACGCATCAACGACCTCTTTGAGGTCGGCGAGGGAGGAGGCGGAGGGCTGGTGAAAGTGATTGCTGATGAGCAGACCAACTCACTCATTGTTGTTGGAACCGACGATGCTTACACAAAATTGTTGCAGGTGATGAAGCGTCTTGATACCCGCCCCGGCGAATCAGCAGCTGTGCATGTCCTACGTCTTCAGCATGCGGTAGCGGACGAACTCTCCAAGACTTTGCAGCAGATGCTTTCGGGCAAGGGCGGAAAGAAAAAGGGCAAGGGGAGCGGCCCAGGAAACGGCATGTTTGAAGGCCAAATTACCGTGACGCCCGATCAGGCGACCAACGCCCTGGTCGTTTCATCATCCCCTCGCGACTTTGCGCAATTGCGCATGGTGATAGATAAATTGGATCAACCGCGGCGTCAGGTATTTATCGAAGCTGTCATCATGGATGTCTCCGTGAGTGACTCCAACAGTCTTGGTTTTGCTTGGCACGGCGGCACTCAAAAGAATACTGGCGGGGGAGAGTCCACCATCTTGGGCGGTTTTAACTCCGTAGAGTCCATGGGCTTTCCCTTGAGTACCGATTTGACTGGTCTAGCGGCTGGTATTTCGGGGCCCGCAATTACCGGCTCGGCGAATCAACTCATGCCAGGGGTGAGTATTCCTAGTTTTGGAGTGGTGCTCAATGCCCTGGCTGGTTCGGGAAGGGCCAAACTTTTGGCCACCCCCCATATTATAGCGACGGACAATATTCCTGCAGAAATCAATGTGGGAGAAAATATTCCTTTACAGACAAATGTTGGCGGCGGCATAGGAGCGTTGGCTTCTGCCGGTGCGGCCGGGGCGGTCGGAGCCGGCAACTTGGCTGCCCTCAATGGTTTTGGTTTTAACGCTCCTCGAGAAGACGTGGGCAACAAAATCAAGGTGACTCCTCATATCAACGAGTCCGACCAAGTGCGGCTAGAAATTGAGCAAGAAAGCAGTGCTCCGGGGGCAGAAAGCGGCAACCTCGGGGTGATTTCAATCACCAAGCGCACGGCTAAAACGACCGTTGTTGTCAAAGATCAACAGACTGTTGTTATTGGCGGCTTGATGCAAGATCAATACGTTACCAGCGAGAGCAAGGTGCCCATTTTGGGTGATATTCCCATCTTGGGGGTGCTTTTTCGCTCAACGAGTACTAAGAAAAAGAAGACGAACCTTCTTCTTATTCTCACTCCTCATGTAATTCGCGAGCAAGCCGATTTACGTCGAATTTTTGAGCGCAAAATGCAGGAGCGTCAGGAGTTCATCGATCGTTACTTTGTGTTCACGACCGATCAATGGAATCCGCAAATTGACTATAGCCGCTCCAATGGCTTGGTGGAGGATATTCGCCAGGCATATTTCGCGATTGACGAAGAGCACCGCCTAGAAGATGAGCTGCGCCCTCGTGAGCTACATGACCATTCTCCTGGGGATGCAATCGATATGCCCGGTAGTTTAAAAAGGAAGAAATCACGGGGCAAACCCAAGCGAGCACCCGCTCCCGCGTCGCGCCCTCGCAAAAAAGGAGCGTTGAACGTTGAGAACTCGACGCGTACCGCTCAACTGGACGTTACGCCGGGTCGCTCGCTGCGAGTCGCTCCTCCTTCGCGCAGCGTTCAACTCACGGACAACACGCAGAGGGTAGACTAACCTTGGACCAGCAGCGGGCCATTGGCGCTATTTTGGAGCGCCACGGGGTTGTCAATTCTGAGCAATTGTCCGAACTGCTTTTAGAAGCAGAAGAGCGAAAGAGCGCCATTTTGGATCTGGCGGTTGCTCAAAAGATGACGACCGAGGCGCATATCGCTCGTGCTCTTGCCCAAGAATGCGGGCTAGATTTTGTGGAAAGTATCGACTCCGAAAGTATCTCTTTGGAGTTAGCGGTGCGCTTGCCAATCTCTTACGCCAAAGCGCAAAGAGTGATTCTTTGCTCCGAAGAAGAGGGGACCATCCACGTCATTTGCGCTGATCCTCTCAATATCGAAGCGCTGGACGCCCTCGGTGCGCTCCTTGCTTGTCCTCTTCGAATCGAGGTTGCGAGCCCTAGTGTCGTTGTGGACGCTATTAATAGGGTCTACGAGCGCCAAGATACGATGGGCGAGCTGGAAGCCGAAGGAGAGATGCAGGACGATCTGCAGACGGACTTGCTTGATTCTGATGACGACGCCCCCATCATTCGCTTTGTGAATGCGCTCTTTTCTCAGGCCGTGAAGGAGCGAGTCAGCGATATTCATATTGAGCCCGAGGAACGCGAAGTGGTGGTGCGTTATCGCGTGGACGGTGAGCTTTATATTGCACGTCGTGCCAGTCGCCAGTTCATCAGCTCTGTGATTGCGCGCGTAAAAATTATGGCGGGTCTGAATATCGCCGAGAAAAGATTACCTCAAGACGGGCGTATCTCTCTTAAGATTGCGGGGCGTGCCATTGATGTTCGCGTTTCCACCGTGCCCACTAGTCGTGATTATGAGCGTATTGTGATGCGCTTGTTGCAGAAGACAAATGTTCTTTTAGATCTCTCTGACTTGGGCTTTGGAGTGCGTGAACACGCATTGATGGAGACCTTGATTACGCGGCCCAATGGCATTGTGTTGGTCACTGGCCCCACAGGTAGCGGTAAAACAACCACACTTTATGGCTGTCTGAACCGTATCAACAAGCCTAATATTAATATATTAACCGCTGAAGATCCTGTTGAGTATGAATTGGGTGGAATTCACCAAATACCGGTGAACCCCAAGATTAACTTAACCTTTGCAAGTGCCTTGCGTGCGTTCTTACGTCAAGATCCCGATGTGATCATGGTCGGCGAAATTCGCGATAAAGAGACCGCCGAGATTGCAATGCACGCCTCCATGACCGGTCACTTGGTTCTCTCCACTCTGCATACCAATGATGCGGCGGGCGCAGTGACTCGTTTGGTCGAGATGGATATCGAGCCATTTTTGGTGCGATCAACCGTTGCGGGCATTTTGGCTCAGCGTTTGGTGCGCATGTTGTGTTCCCATTGCAAGGAGTCTTATCAGGCAACGCCTTATGAGCTGGAGCAATTGGGGTTGGACCCTAAACGAACTGCATGGCGTGACAATCGGGTACTTTCTCCTCGCTATCAGTTGCCTGGGATTGATTATGAGCCCGTGGGTTGGCGCCAAGATGAGCCTCCTACATTTTATCAAGCCAAGGGCTGTGATGAATGCGACAATAAGGGGTTCATAGGACGACGGGGCATCTACGAGTTAATGGTTGTAGACGATGCCGTAGGTGCCCTCATTTTGGCGAATGCTGATGCTCAGGCTATTAAACGCGCCTGTCAGGAGTCCGGTATGGACACCATGCGCGACGACGGCGCGCGCAAAGTTTTGGCGGGCTTAACGACAGTGGGCGAGGTTGTAGCCGCTACCCAGGAGGACTTTCTCTTCGATGAGTGAAGTGAGAGAGGAACTGCATGGCTGTATTTGAATACACCGGAGTACAAGGTGGAAACGGTAAAAACGTTAAAGGCTATCGCGACGCAGAAAATGTGCGTGCGTTGCGTGTTAATCTTCGTAAAGAGGGCGTTTTACTGACGTCGGCCAAGGAAGGCTCCGAAGACAAGATCAAATCAAAAAAGGGCGAGGCGAATCTCTTTGCCTTTATGAGTCGAGTCAGTGCCAATGATGTCGCTGTGATGACCCGCCAGCTTGCCACTTTAGTGCGCGCGGGTATCCCGTTGGTTGAAAGTATCTCGGCCTTGGTTGAACAGGTTGAGCACCAGGAGTTCGTGCGGGTCCTTTCAGAAGTTCGTGAGAGCCTCAAGGCGGGAACAAGTTTCTCTAAGTCTCTTGGAGTGCACCCTAAGGTTTTCCCCCCTCTCTATATTAATATGGTGGCAGCTGGGGAGGCTTCTGGCATGTTGGAACTCGTGCTTGAGCGTTTGTCCGATTTTATGGAGAGCCAAACGCGCCTGAAGGGTCAACTGACCGCCGCTCTTGCCTATCCCGTTGTGATGGGATTATTTGCGATGGGGCTGATTACATTCTTGATGGCGGCCGTAGTGCCTCAGTTGACGAGCATTTTTGATAACTTGGGCGAAGCCTTGCCCTGGTACACTCAGCTCTTGATCTTTACCTCCAATATGGTCACCGACTTTTGGTGGCTTATTATGGGAGTCTCCGGAGGAGCCTTTTGGTATTTTCAGCGGTGGAAGAATACAAAGAAGGGCCATATGGATTGGGACGTATTTCGTTTGAATGTCCCCCTATTTGGTCGTCTGACTCTTCTTGCTGCCTTGGCTCGTTTTACTCGAACTTTAGCCACTCTTTTAGGGGCAGGGGTCCAGCTTTTGCCTGCGATGGAAATCGGTCGCAATGTTCTTGAGAACGTAAAATTGGAGGGCGTGATCACCGTAGCTATTGGGTCTATTCGCGAAGGAGAAAGCATTGCGGAGCCTCTTAAACAAAGCGGCGCATTTCCTCCCATGTTGACTCATATGATATCTGTGGGTGAAAAATCGGGCCAACTCGAAGAGATGTTGACCAATGTGAGTCGCGCTTATGAGTCCGAAGTGGAGACCAAGCTAGCCGCGGTCACCAGTTTGCTTGAACCTATCATGATTATTGTGATGGGCGGGGCAGTGGGCTTCATTGTTGTATCCATCATGATGCCCTTGATGCAAATGAATAACCTTGCTCAATAAGAGCATTTTCCCCCAACTCTTGAACACGTTTTTTTATGCAACCCCGTCGCCTGCAATCTGATCGCCGCATATTTTTTCCTTGGGAGGGGAGCGGTCGTTTGCGTCGTTATTTTGCGATGGGGCGCTTGGCGCCAATTTTGGTATTAATTCTTGCGGCTGGATTTCTGATGTGGGTTGGCGCTCGCGAAAGAGCGGCGGCAGGTGAGCGGCGCACACGGGTCAGTCTCAACCAGGTGCGCCCCGCGGTGGAGAGATACTTTCTAGAGAGCGAGGGGAGTTGCCCCGAGTCTGTACAAGATATCGTGCCGTTTTTACCTCAAGGGGTTTGGCCAAAAGACGCCTGGGGGCGGCCTTTACGATTGGTTTGCCCCAGCGTGCGCCCGGGTAAAATTTACGTGCTCATGAGCGATGGCCCCGATGGCAAGCTTGGGGGGCTGGACCGCATTGAGTATTAGTTTTTAAGCAAGGTTGTGGCCGGACCGCTTCCTTGTGCAATATTTTTAGAGAAAAGGATCATCATGAATACGCAAAATAAGAAGACAGTTGAAACAATGAAACGAAAAGCCTTGAGGGCGAAGCGAGCTGTAGAACGCGGCATGACGCTGATTGAGATCATGATCGTGGTGGCAATTATTGCCATGGTAACGGCGGGCGTAGCCGCTGTTGCACTGCCGAAAATGAAGGAGGCGCAAATTAAGCAGGCTGCTACCGGAGCTCGGGTAATTCGCGTGGCCGTGCAGCAATGGCAGTTAGCCGAAAACGAATACAGTGAATGCCCTACAGTGAGTCAATTAGTAGCAGACAAGCAGTTGGACGCCGGGCAAGACACGGCTGACCCTTGGGGTGAGGACTATTCGGTCGTTTGCACAGAAGACGATGAAGTGATCGTAGCTTCTACCGGTCCTGACAAGAAGGTGGACACAAAAGACGATATTGTCATTCCTAAACCTGACGTCGAAGACGAAGACGAAGATTGACAAGAGGATTAATTCGTTGAATTGGGGCTATTTTTCCTTCACACTTATATCACAAGGGGCTGATCCGCCTGTGATGCGGGTACTATCCAGAGCAAAGAAGAGTGAAGGCTCTTGCCTGGTTGGCTGTCGGAAAATGAATAAAAGCCGCGGCATGACCTTAATTGAGATCATGATAGTGGTCGCCCTCATTGCTGTTCTTACAGGCACGCTGGTTTTTGGTTCAGGTTTTTTTACCGGAGCTCACCGTAGGGCCGCTGCCACCCTCATTGTGGTGGGAGTACGCAAAGGCTTGGCTCACGCCAACACGACCGGAAAGCCCGTGCGCCTAGCGCTTGATATTGAACACGGCAGAATTACCCTAGAAGAATCGAGCTCCCGCGAGGTCTTTCGAAAGAATGGAAACGATGAGGATGACGAGGAGGAGCCGTCCACCAGTGCAGCGGAAAGTCTTCTGTCTGATGCGGAGGGGGCCGCTGAATTTTTCTTGAGTGGCTCGTCCTCTCCAAAACCGAACTTTCAGGCGATTGATTTATTAGGTCAAGATGGAGATGCGCCGGGACGCGTCTTGGGGCGTGGGGTTCGTTTTGTCAAAATACAAACCGAGCACGATGAGGATGCGATAGAGGATGGGGTAGCTCATCTCTACTTTTGGCCTGGCGGACTGACTGAGCGAGCGATTGTTCAAATTGCCCGTCGCTCCGAGGAAAGTGGCATTACTATAGTGGTCAGTGCCCTCACTGGTCGGGCGGAAATTAAGCGTGGTTTGCTTGATTTACCCCAGGGGCTCCTTGGCGAGGGTGAGCCTTTTTCCGAGCGGGAGGCCCCATGAGAGAGCAAGGCTCAATTCGTGCACAAGGACGCGGCTTTACCCTTTTGGAGGTGATGGTTGCGATGGCCATCTTGGCCCTTGGGTTGACGATTATTTTAAGTTCGCAAGCCGGACTCTTTGCCGCGACGCGACGAGTACAAAACGAAACTCACGCGGCCAGTTTGATGCGTTGCAAGATGAGTGAGTTGGAGGTCGATTTACTGGTCGACGGCTTTTCTCTGCTTGAACAAACTGATTCAGGAGAATGTTGCGAGGACGAGGACGAGGGCGATTTTCGATGCGAGTGGACGATTCAGACGATAGAACTCCCTCAACCTGCATCCTTTGATAAAACGGGAGGTGACGAGGACGACTCAGACGCCGAGATGGACGACAGTACTGCGGGACTGGGGCAGGTCGCCGGGGTCTTGGGGGGGAGTGCCCTGAAGGATGTTGGGGGCGTGGACGATCTGGCTGGCACCTTGGGAGGCGCTGCCGAGGGGGCTGCCGAGGGCGGTGGTATTGTTGGGATGGCCTTGGGAATGGTGTACCCCACTCTGAAGCCGATGTTGGAAGCGAGTATTCGTAAGGTAAAAGTTGCCGTTATTTGGGACGAGGGCGAAAAAGAGCGTCGTTTTGAGGTGACCCAATATGTCACTAATCCCTTGGAAGGTAGTTTAAACCCCAATGCCGCTGAGGGAGTAGAGGACGCTCTCGACCAGGCGAACTCTTTACTCAATGGACAGACTGGTGCGCCAGGGGCCGCAGATGCTGATTCGGAGAATTCCAAATGAGGGGCAGCGGGAGCAAAAGCTTGAGGGGTGAGCGAGGACTGACTCTGGTTGAGTTGCTCATTGCTATGAGCATTTTAGCGTTCATCAGTGTTCTCGTGTTTGCTTCTGTTGACGGTATGCGTCGAGGGCGCGCCGGAGTAGAGCGCATTACCAATCGCTATAGGGAGGGGCGCCTGGCGATGAACCGTATCTCGCGCGAGTTGCAAAGTTCCTACTTGTCAGCTCACGCGCCGATTGATGACTCCCTTCGGGTTGTTCAAACTATTTTCAAGGGAGAATCTGGCTCCCCCGCTTCTCGTCTAGACTTTAACTCGTTCTCCAATCGCCGTCTGCAGGAGTCCCGACGTGAGTCCGATCAGGTGGAGATTTCTTATTTTGGCAGTGAAGACCCCGACAAAAACGGGGTAACCGATCTAGCTCGGCGGGTCGCGCGCCCAGACGAAGAGCCGACCGAGGGAGGTCGGGTGGAGGTTCTAGCCACCGATATCGATCTATTTGAGCTCTCTTACTTAGATCCGCTAACGGGACGTTGGTTAGAAGAGTGGGATAGTTCTTCCGTTCTGGGCAAGAAGGGACTCTTGCCCCTGCAAGTAAAAGTTGTGCTTGTGCTCAATGGAGGGCGCCGCGCTCGATCGGATGGCGGTCGAGGTAAAATTCGTCTGGTTTCCAAGATATTTATTCCCATTCAAGACACCCTGAACTTCGCCCTCAAATGACGAATTTTTCTCAGCAGAAAGTCCCTGCCAACGGCGACCTCAAGGCCTATGCGCGCCGCTCTCAGCGTGCGCGAAGGGCCCTTGCGTTGCGTGCTGGCAAGAAGAGGAGAAGCGAGCGAGGTGTGGCCCTTTTGATGGTCATGGGAACATTGACGATTCTGACCGTAATGCTCACTGAGTTTCAGGACGCGACATCGGCCGAGTTGGGAAGCTCGGTTTCGGCTCGCGATCAGGTGAAAGCGGAGTATGCCGCCAGAAGCGCGGTCAATTTAACGCGATTGTTGATTGCGGCGGAGCCTACGATTCGGGGGCCCCTTGCATTGCTAACGAAAGGCGCACAAATTCCAGTCTGGGAGTATACTGACGTAATTTTGGGTGCGTTCAACGATCAAGATGGTGGCTCTGCCTTTGAGGGAGTGTCGGGAATGAGTCTTTCGGAGGGACGAAATTTGGGCATGTCTGACGCCCGATTCTCCTTGGTGATCATTGATGAGGATTCCAAAATAAACTTCAATACGGCCGCCCGAGCGGACTCGTTTTCTCAGAAGAGAATGGCCGAACAATTGCTCTCGATGATTGGTGGGGTGCAATACAATGAGTTCTTTGAAGACGCCCAAGACGAAAAAGGAAATCGCCTTGACCGAATGACCGTGTGCTCGGCCTTGATTGATTGGGTCGATCCCAATGCCGATAGAAGTCCTTGCGATCCGCGTGCTGAGACGGCCTCGGCCGCCGGTCCCGAAGACAGTTATTACCAGTCACTAGAATATCCTTACCGAAGAAAGAATGGTGGGTTCGATAGTTTGGAGGAGGTGCGCCTAGTACAGGGCGTGACTGATCAATTTTGGCGTACCTTCTTAGTGCCCGACCCCGATGATGAGAAGAGCAGGATCTTCACTGTATGGGGTGGGGGTAAGGTCAACGTAAACTCTGCGAATGCTCGAACTCTTTTGGCAGTGGTCTGTCATCAAGCAAAACCAGAAACCCCTCTTTGTGTCGATCCGGTGATGCAAAAGAATTATCTGATCACCTCAAAAATGTTTGCATCAATGACCGCAGGTATTCCAATATTTTCGTCACCAAAAGATTTTGTTAACGCCATCAAGGGTAAGGGCATGTTTGGACAAATGTTGACTAAGATGGGAATAGAGCCTGTTGAACTCTACTCTGATAAACTGATGACCGAGTCGGTAACAACCGAAAGTAAGGTTTTTAGTATCTACGCTACGGGTTACGTAAAAACGGGCAAACACGAAACGCGTTCGCGCATTCATGCTGTGGTGGATATGCGTGGTGCGCCTCCCCCAGGTAATGCAGATTTGGAGGCAAAGGCTTCCCAGGCTGGACTCTTGGCGACAGAGAATAAGCTGAAGGATTCAGGGTTAAAAGTTCCTGATGGATTTGATCAAGGAGGAGTCGCTCGCGCACTCATGCCTCGGCCAGGTGGCGCCATTCTTTACTATAGGGTGGACTGATGGGTGGACAGGCAGCAGTGGGCTTACAGATGAGTGGTGAACTCTCGAGTGAATTTCGGGACAGTAAATTAATGAGAGATCGATTCTCAGAGAAAAGAGTGATGCAATGAGTAGGGTAGTGGGCGTAGATATTCGCGACAATCATGTGCGCGTGGCGTCTCTCAAGACGAAGTATCGAGCTATAGAATTGGAAGCTTTGGAGGAAGAACTCTTGAGTCATCACTCCACGTCGGCTGAGGCCATTGCGGCTTGCATGAGCCGCCTGCCAGCGGGAACGATTGACTCAATTGTTGCTCTTCAGGATGGGGAACGCACTTTTTTTCAGAAAGTGATCCTACCTATGAGCGCTAAAAAGCGTATCGCGGAGCTTTTACCATTTGAGCTAGAGGCTGCCTTGCCTTTAGAAATGCACGAACTGCTCGTCGATTTTTCGGTCTTGCCCGGTCGAGGTGAGGCGGATGAGGAGTTGGTTGTGTTAGCCTTGGCGGCTCGTCTTGAAAGTCTTCAGGAGGTAATTGCCGTCGCGGAGAAGGGTACCGGACGAGAACCGGAGCGTATCGGCTGCTCGACCACGGAGCTGGTGCAATTAGCTACTCACGTCCCAGCGCTGAATACCAGCGAGTGTGTCGCTCTCGTTGACTTAGGTTTTCGACGCACTGACGTATGTATTTTGCGCTCCGGGCAAATTCTCCAACCTCGTGCTCTTTCTCTTGGAGTCGAGGGGTTTCCCGATTCGGCGCCGGCGTGTGTGGCGCGCTTGCGGCAGACCTTTTCTGCATTCGCCGCGAGCAGCGGACAGAGGGTTGAGAAAGTTTTTCTATTGGGAGAAGGAACGCAGATGCCTGAGCTGGATGCTTTTCTTCAGGCTCAACTAGAGCTCCCTGTCTCTATTTTACCACCCTTAGAAATTGCGTTGGTTCCCGAGGGGGTCAAGGAGCAGGTTCCGACCTATGGGCGTGCCTTGGCAGCCGCTTTTCATGGGGTGCGCGGCAAAGGATTTGACCTTCGACAGGGCCCCCTTTCGTTCGAGCGTGGGTATGAACACGTGAAGGAAAAAGCCCCCCTCTTTGCGGGCCTAGCTGCCGCCCTTTGTCTTTCCTTTCTCTTTTCTGTTTGGGCGGAGAGTCGTGCTCTTGCAAGTGAGTACGAGGCATTGTCCGAAAGCCTTGGAGAAATCACCTTGTCCACATTTGGCGAGAAAATTGAAGATCCAGATGAGGCGGAGGCTGAACTCGCGAAGGCAAGAAAGTCGCGCAAGGAAGATCCAATGCCCTATTTAGACGGATTTGGTGTCGCCGTTGTGCTCGCCGAGACTATTCCGGACGCAAAGGAGCTGACTCATGATGTGGAGGAGTTTGAGGTTGCAAAAGGCAAGTTGAAACTTCGTGGTTTGGTTTCTTCGGCCGAGGATGCCCAAAAGATCGCTCAAAACCTTGCAAAACATCGCTGCATCATCGATCCAAAAGTGAGCAAGATATCCCAGGTCGTCAACAGCGATCGTGAGCGTTATGTGCTCGAAGCTCTTGTGCAATGCCCCGAAGATCAGGCCAAGGGTAAAAAAGGCAAACGGGGCAAAAAGTCCAAAAAGGCGGGTGGAAAATGAGTTTGAAGGATAAGTTCGATCAGCTAGAAGAGCGTGAAAGAAAACTTTTAAGCATCTTTGGCGCAGTTCTTGGAACCATGGTCTTGATCCTCATTCCCCTTTTCTTTGTGATGAGCGTAAGCTCTCAGGCTGATGCAAATCGGCAAATGAGAGACATCATCGAGTCAATTGATGACGAACGGGCTACCTTGGCACGACGTCAGGCATCAAAAGAAAGAGTGGAGGCCCGTTATGCGCGAAAGGCTCCTCCTTTGGCCGGTTTTTTGGCAAAAATTGCCGATAGGGTGGGCGTTGATATTCCTGAGACTCAGGACCGCTCAACTATTCCTCATAAGAACTTCAAGGAGCGGATCACAAAGATTCGTCTTCGAAAAATTGGCATGTTCAAGCTCGCCGACTTGATGGAGAAGATTGAAAACTCGGGATATGCCGTGACAATCTCGAGGCTGATTATTCGAAAATCCGGTGGAAAGCCCGATAAATTTGATGCCGAGATGGAGATTTCGGCCTTCGATCGAGATGAGTCAAAGAAGAAGTCCAAGTCCAAGTCAGCCTCTGACAAGAAGACCTCCGCAGAATAAGGGGTACTGAGCCAATGCAATTATCACCCAAACAACAAAAGCTCCTCAAGGTAGCCAGTGTGCCTCTCTTTTATGGGGCTGCGCTTCTGGTTTTTGTACGCCTAACGTTTCCCTACGAGACGCTAAAGAATCGCATTGAGGCGGAGTACAATTCGTCTCAAAAAGAAAAGCGCCTGGAAATTGCAGAGCTTTCTGGCAGTGGACTCTTAGGAGTTGAGGCCAAGGGGGTAAAGATGAGCGAGGTGAGTGTGCAAATGCTTGATGGCAAGCCTGTACCTAGGGCCCAACTTCTCATTGAACGAGTGAGTGTTGGCGTCTCTCCTCTATCATATTTATTTGGCACAATCTCCGTCGACTTTGACTCTGAACTAGGAGGAGGGGAATTGAACGGGAGTTTTATTCAAAACGATGAAGAAGCTCGGATCTCGATTGTAGCCGATTCTATCGACGTCTCAGAGGTAACGCTTCTTAGTTCTAGTTTAGGGCTGCCTCTTGGTGGGGAACTCAAGGGTAAGGTGGAGTTATTTTTACCACTAGGGCAGATGAAAAAGGCCGAAGGCACATTTGATCTCGCGATTGACCAACTTTCTGTCGGTGACGGCAAAGCAAAAATTCGTGATACGATAGCTCTGCCCAAAATCAACGCGGGGAACTTGGTCTTTAAAGCCGAGGCTGCCGATGGACGTTTGGAGATCTCCGAATTTTCTGCAGACGGGCGCGATTTTAAACTGGATGCCGAGGGCAAAATGCGTCTCCGTGAGCCTTTTGAGAAGAGCAGCCTGAACTTAAACGCTACCTTCGCTTTTAAAGAGGCGTACACAAATAAGAGTGATCTGACCAAGAGCCTTTTTGGCTCGAAGGATTCTAAGGTACCTGCTCTTTTTGACATGGACCCGAGCGTACGTCGCGCCAAAGGAGCAGATGGCTCCTATAGTTGGCAGGTCACGGGGCTTCTCTCCAATCCGAACTTTCGTCCGGGGAGAAAGTCCAAGCCATCTTCAAGCAAAAAGAAAAAGTAGGAAAGGGCCGGATAGTCCTTTCCTTACGCGAGCGTCGACCGGCAAGGCGATCGTCACTCTGGGTTATGAGCGGGGAGGAGCTGGGGGACGTTGCGAGAAAATAGCGTCGGTCATCAAAAGAGGTTGTCCCGTGTTGAAGATAACGTCTCGCCAAAGGGGGCCATCGGGGTTGACACAATTTCTCCTACTAGAGGCGGCACCAATGGGAACGTGCACCAAGCGGTGATTGACCATGCCGACCAAGCAGGCTGTGCGTCCGCTCATTGCTGCGTGTACCGCGTTGGAGCCTAGACGTGCGCAATAGATAGAGTCTGAGGCGTTAGCCGCCTGACTACGAATCATGTAACTAGGGTCAATGTATTTGAGCGATATCTCGTCTTCGGGCTTTTCTGCGAAGTGCTGCGATATTTTATCTCTGAGATAGAGGCCGATATCACCCAAATTCTTGTTACCTCCGGCATCTTTGCCCGAGGTGGTCAGGTAGTTTTGTCCAGCTCCTTCGGCCACCACAATCAGTGCGTGACCTTGAGTCAAGAGGCGATCTCTGAGGTGTTTGAGTAAGCCATTGGGACCGTCAAGATGAAAAGGTATCTCTGGGATGAGGACAAAGTCGGCACCATTGCTAGCCAAGGCCGCATGAGCCGCGATGAATCCGCTTTCGCGGCCCATCAGCTTGACTAGGCCCACGCCGCGTAGGGCATCGGCTGCCTCCGTATGGGCCCCGTCTACCGCATGCACAGCCTCGGACACGGCCGTTTCAAACCCAAAAGAGCGCTCGACGAAACTCAGATCGTTGTCGATAGTCTTTGGCACACCTACGATAGCGATGGCCAAATTTCGACGGGCGATTTCTTGGCTTAAGTGCAGAGCGGCTCTTTGAGTACCATCGCCACCAATCGTGAAAATCATGTCGACCTTCTGACGCTCCAGGGTGTCGACTATTTCCGCTGTGCTCTCTCCTCCTCCGCGGGCGCTTCCTAATATTGTGCCACCATGACGATGAATGGACGAAACAACTTGGGGGGTCAGTACGACGGGCGCGTGAATTGGCTCTTTAAGGAGCCCCTTGTAGCCAAAGCGAAATCCCGTCACTTTTCGTACTCCATAATGATGCCATAGAGTCATGACTACAGAACGAATTACGTCATTGAGACCAGGGCACAAACCACCACAAGTTACGATAGCGGCGTGTACAGTAGGCGCGTCAAAAAACAGACTCTCGCGGGGGCCTGCTTTTTCTAGTTGTGCGCTCTCGCTGGTGTGAAAACCAGGCCGACTGTTGGATACGTCGATATCGTAGAGAATCTTTTCGTCATCTCGAACGTAGTTGGACCTCAAATCACCCAAAGTATGGCTGAGATGAATAGGAGAAGCGTGGGTGGGGCTTCCTAATGTTTGAGGTGTGAAGGTTGCGGGGGCAGGAGGCTGATTGTGCGGCATTGAATCGACTCAAAATGACAAGTGCGGATTAGAGTAACGAATTGCTATAGAATTCTAAAAGCGACTAAAATGACCCTGAAATTTGCCCCAAGGCGCCCCCTAGGGTGGGGCGGAAACGAAAGCTACTGAGGGAGTCTTTGTCGCCTACTTCGTCGCTTCCCCAAATGAGCAAGGAGACCCCTGAGAGGGTTCCGAGCGCTCCCGCCACCAGGCCAATATCGGCTACTGTGATGTAGGTTTTTGTTTTATCGACGAGCGATTGCTCACACCCCAACTCCAGGGATTTGCATTCGTTCAATTGTCCTTTGAGATTGAGCGCAACGATGCCGCTGACGGCCGCGACGCTCAACCCAAAAATACCGAGCCCAAAAGAAGAGGCCACCAGAGTTTGAGTTTGAGGCGATTTATTCGCATAGGCCCACGAATTGGCGGTGGACTTCTTTGGAATGTGGACCAGCACCTTTCGTAGTTTTTCTCCTTCGCGAATGTTGAGGATGAATTTCTCGCTCCACCCGTCGGAGCGTCTGAACACAAATGTTCGCTCTCCTGGATTGAGCGAGGTCTCTCTCTCAAGACCATTCGCGAGGAGAACTCCGTCTACTTCAACTTGAATATCTGGCGCGTCTGAGCCGTTGTCAAAGCGAGCTAGGAGCAAAACCGAAGGCAGTCGAGAGCTAGTGTCGCTTTCCCACTGGATGCAATCTTTCTGGACTTCGGTAGGGCATGCCTTTGAGCAGGCGCGAGCGTGTGCGTGCGCGGCCACGAGATCGCCTTCGTTGAGACTTATTTGTGATTGCTCAAAATTGAAGAAACAGGCGTCGACGCTTTTGTCCGCTCCTGATGCTTCTTTTGAAAAGAAGGTCAACGCCAAAAGACTCAAGGCGAGCAACGCTTGTTGTTTGGGCAGGGTTGCGATGGGGCTGGCGCGGCGGGGGGAGGTCCATCGAACACGCAAAGGATTCATTTGAGAGACCAACACTTTCTATTTACCCGCTTGATACCGGCCTTGTCGACGATGAATTTTGGGCAGACTTTTCTAGGGCTCTTTGCCTGTTGGGTGGCGGGCCGAGCTACCTTTGCCGAGACAGCTGACCCCGATACCGTTTTGGTGGCTGGGGGGGGGGCATTGTTCGAAGTCAGTTGAGAAGCCGAAGGATTAATGACAGGGGTTTGTGCGGCAGATCCTTTGGGGAAAGAGTCGTCAGGAATCGCCCGGGGCACCTGGGGCAAGTCCCCCGGCAGCGGATGCACCTGTTGAGATGCGTTGTGGTGAGGAATATCGACGGAGGGCTCGGGTGAGGGGGCGAGTTGTGGGTAGTTGCTCCAGAGGAGCACTGCAATACCGGAAGCCACAGCAGTGAGCCCGAGAATGAGCGGAACGAAGAGGCCGGGAGACTTTTCGTCTTCGTGAATGATGCCAGCGGTGAGTGCCTGGGTGGAGTCGCTCTCGACCATTGCCTCAAAAGGTAGGTCAACCAAAGTGAGAAGCTCTTCGCTGGTCGGGCTGGATACAATTTGCTCCAAAGAGGGTGAGTTGCTCGCGATTTTATGACACTCAACTCTTTTGAGAATACGTCGCCTATGAGTCAATGTGTCCCGGGCGAGGCGTGACACCCAATCTCCAATGTCCGTAGGTGGGGCTGGGGCTACACAGCGGCAGAGTTCCTTTGCCATCTCGAGCGCGTGGGTGAATCTGTCGTTAGGATTTTCTGAAAGTGCACGAAGAGTGAGTCTTTCTAGATCAGCTGGCACTTCTTTGCGAAACTTTGAAGGGGGAGGAATCTTTCCATCGAGCACTTTTTTTAATATCTGGGCTTGATTGGTACCAGGAAAGAGACGCCGGCCGGCGAGGAGCTCCCAGAGCACAACACCCATCGCGTAGATGTCCGTTTTGTGAGTTACATGGCCTAACTGAATCTGTTCAGGGGACATGTAGGCGATCTTTCCCTTAATTTGTCCCTCTGCTGTCGTTTGAATGCGTTCGGCCGCCTGAGCTACGCCAAAATCTACGATACGTGGCCCACCATCAGCCCCGACCAGTATATTTTGGGGTGAAATATCGCGATGAACGATATGTAGTAGCTCGCCAGCTTCATTTTCCGCTTCGTGAGCGGCGTGTAGGCCATAGAGACTACCAGAGATAATTGCAGAGATAATGGGAAGGGGAATTTCTTCCCCTAAACGCAATGCTTCTCTCGCTAGGGCGGCAAGGGAGTCTCCCTCTACGTACTCCATCACAAGCGAGAGTTCGCCCTCGGCTGCTAAAATGTCTATTGTTGGGACAACATTGGGATGATGAATTCGTGCGGCCAAACGAGCTTCGTCGACAAACCCTGCAGAAAAGTCAGGGTTTTTTGCGAATTGAGCGTGCAAACGTTTGATTGCGACAGTACGAGAGAAGCCAACTGGGCCAATCAATCGTCCCAAGTGTACGGTGGCCATCCCGCCGGAAGCGATCTCGTCAAAAAGCGCGTATCGTCCGATGGTTCGGACTGTGACAGGTGAACTCTGAAGATTCATCAAAGAATGGGGGGACGGGAATGCCTGAGAAGGAACATGATAGGCATACTTTGACTCAATAATCTCGTTGGAGTGGTGCAAAGAGGACATAATTATCCCTGTTTCGCTCATGAGCGGGCGCAAATGGGTATTCATGCTACAGATGAGTCACCCTTTCATGATACCTCGTGCCTCTATCACTCTAGCCGTTTCCCTTTTTTGCCTTGGAAACCTGAGTGCTTGCGGCCGTACTCTTCTGCGGGGCGAGGAGGAAAATTTAGGTTTTTCGTCTTCGGGGGGAGCGAGTACCGGAGGAGCTTCGAGAGGCGGCGGTCCGAACAGTACGGGGGGAGACTCCGGGGAGAAGGACTGTGAGAGCGACGAAAACTGTAGCGCAAGCAACGCATGTTTCCTCTCGGTTTGCCTAGATTCAAAGTGTGTAGAATCTATTCGAGATGCGGACGGTGATGGCTTTGTTCTTCCCCCGTGCGTGGAGTTTTCTCAGGAGGCCTTGGCCGATTGCAATGACCTCAATGAACGAGTTTATCCGGGGGCTCAAGAAAATTGTACGGATGGTTCGGACAACGATTGCAATGGTGTGTCCGATTGCTTCGATCCCGTTTGCTCGAATGCTCCCCGTTGCGGTTGTGAGCCAGAACTGGCTGGAGAAAATTGTGAAAATGGACTGGACGATGACTGTGACGGCACCATTGACTGCAATGACACCGATTGCGTCGGTCGCGCCCTTTGCGGGTGTGGTCCAGAACAATGCGGCAGCGGGTCGGATGAAGATTGCGATGGTAGAATTGATTGTGAGGATGATAACTGCGCAGGTTCCCTAGAATGCACCTGTCGTTCTCGGAGCGAGAATTGCGAAAATGGTCTTGATGACAACTGTGACGGCACAATAGATTGCGTTGATCCTCAATGCCGTTTCGATCCTCTCTGTCTCTGTGATGCATCGAGCGAGGTTTGCTCAGACGGTCGCGACAACGATTGCGACGGTTTGGTGGATTGTGGTGATCCCGATTGTTTTTCTGCGCAGGACTGTCAAAATTGCACTACGGAGCGCTGTGCCAGCGGTTTTGATGAGGATTGTGACGGTAAAATAGATTGTGCTGACCCCAGTTGCGCTTTTGACGCGGCGTGTCCGCCCCTCCGGGAGCAATGCAACAATGGGCGGGACGATGACTTGGATGGTCAGCTCGATTGTGACGATGACGAATGCGTCAATGTTGAAATTTGTAAGGAAAAACAGGGTAACTGCTTGACTGCTCGGAGAATTTCACCCCTCGCCAGCGCTGTTTACACCGGGTCAACGGTGGGCCAGCTCAGTCACCAGAGTGGCAGTTGCGGCGGCGAGGCGGGGGACGATTTTTTTCGCTTAGATCTCACGGAGCCGACTAGTCTATCCCTCAATACTCGAGGATCTCTTTTTGATACGGTACTTTATCTTCGTCACGGTAATTGCGAGTTGGGTGCGGAACTCGCCTGTGATGATGATAGTGGTGGCAGGCGCTGGTCCTCGGCTTTGGAGTTTCCTGTATTGGCCCCCGGCGCTTACTTTATTGTCGTGGACGGTTTGGTAGTCGACGAACGCTTAGGGCCAGACGAAGGCGAATACACCCTCAATGTGGAGGTGGGGCCGGTAGTGGAGGTCTGCGGCGACGGCCTAGACAACGATGGAAACGGTTTTGCTGATTGTGCCGATGATGTTTGTGCTGACTTGGGGCCGTGCAAAAATTGCAATAGTGGGTCGCCACCTGTCGCAGAGTACGGAACACAAAAATGTACCGATGGGGTGGACAATGATTGCGATGGTCTGATCGACTGCGAAGACAGCGATTGCAGCGCCAGTGATAGGAACCCCAGCGAATGCTGTAACGGACGCGACCAAAATGGCAACGGGATCGTGGACGACTTTGCCTGTCGATGTGCAGCGGACGCGGATTGTTCCTTCGGTCAGATTTGTTATTCGAGCACGTTGGGTACCTGCGGGGTACCCTGTGAACTTTTCGTGGGGGATATCTGTCCTTTCGACTCACCGGGGAGTCAGTGTAACTCCACTACCCAACAATGTGAATTTTGAGCGCTTGGCGTTCGATAAAGTACCCCCGAGTATTAGAGGTGAAGTCGTGGAAATAAAGAACGAATTTGAGCTTGCCCAGAGTCAAGTGAAACACCTAAATACCACCCCGCCTCCTGCCATTTTATTGGAACTCTACTCTCTTTATAAGCAGGGTTCACTGGGGGACGTAACTGGCAGTCGACCTGGGTTTTTAGATATTCGGGGCCGGGCTAAGTTCGATGCCTGGAAGAAAAAAAAGGGAATTGCTTCGGAAAAGGCTCAATTGGCTTATGTTCAATTGGTGAACAAATTGACACCGTAAAGGCGGTCCCCTGCCATGGACGATTGAGGCGCTTTTCGCCTAGAGAGCAATTTATTGACAGGTGTCAACGGTTAGTAACGATACCTCCAGAGCATGTCGACACCGGCTCCTAGGGTTCCAATCTCTGTTCGCACAGACCATTGGGGATGAAATCGCCAGTCGAGGGTGCCGCTGACGCCATTGCGCTCCTCGAGCACGCCCGTCGTTTGTCTTTGCAGGCTCCCTTCAAACCAGAGTTCTTCGCTGAGCTGAAATGCCGCCGTGTAGCTCTCCCAGCTGGTGTCCGTAAGAGTCGCCATTCTTCCTTCACCGCTCCCTTCTTGTTGAGTCATATAGAGCTCTACTCCAGCTCCAGAAGCACCGAGTGCTTCGTTTGCTGCCATGACAAGGGGGGTAAGACCCACATTTCCTTCGCCTCCTCCACTGCCGCCGTTTCCTCCCAGTACTAAGGCGATGATTTCTGCCTCGCCGCCTGGTAGGGCCGGTTCGCTCGTCCATTCGAGCTTGGGCTGTTCTAAGGTGCCGCGAACTACTATGCGAACCACAACGCCCGAAGGCGTCGTCCAATTGGCCGCGATACTCATTTGCGGGTTGGCGGGGTCGCCCGTTGCAAAAGTAATATGCCCTTGATCTAACGTAAACCTGCGACCCATGACGGTGAAACGTCCACCGGGGAGCAAGTCGATACTACCTCGCATCTGAGTCTCTTCGCCCATGCGTAGTTCAGGATTTCCCTTGATCCTTAAGTCGATAATACTACTTTTTATTCGTACATTGTCGCCCAGTTGCAGCTTGAGTGCCCAAGGGAAATTGCTGGTAGCTGCGTCAGTTTCTAGGGGGGTGAGCGCTTGGACAATATCAATGTTGGGGTTTTCATCTAATGCAATCAGATGACTCTTCGACGTTTCATCAAGGTCCATTCTCAACCTATCAATTTGAAGGGCCAAGGTGAGAAGTTCTTGCTCGGTCGTGAACTTTCCAAGGATCTCGCCGGTGAGTTGAGCTGATGGAGCGCCGCCCAATTGTAGGGGAAGGGATTGGGGCTCCAAGGAGAAGTCTCCTCGGACGAGAGTAAGGTTTTGAAAATAGAAGGTGGCCTTACCTTCGACAGTTTGATTGCTCGAGGAGGCGTTTGCGAAGAAGGGGTTCAGGCGAACGACATTCATTCCACTCTCTTGAGTTGCTACCAATTGAAGGCGGGCGTTGTTGAGGCGCACGCCGAGTCCTTTGGGCATAAAGACTCCCTCTTTGAGGTCAATCTTTCCGGAAAAACTGGTGGTCCACTCTTTCTCGCTTGGGCTGGGAGGACTTATCTCGGCTCTGAGGCGGCCATCGAGTACCCCTGAGAATTCATCGAAAGCTTCGCCCAATAAAGGAGAAAGAACCGCGGCGTTGTATTGCTCCGAGGCGAGGGAGACAAAGAGAGGCCGGGTCTCGGTGAGACGAGCAAAAAGGGGAGTGCCAACCAATCCCATTTCGACCCCCACTTTTAAGTTTCCATACTCGTCATTTAAGTGCATGCGGGCGATGAGATTGTCTTCGTGAGATTGTAGATTGATGCGTGCATCA
>Ga0256845_1000709_pt1 | contig 29585 bp, 22 predicted proteins | sample RiftiametaG_FD_189101 | JGI IMG/M metagenome (GOLD analysis project Ga0256845, IMG submission 189101) | Tube worm associated microbial communities from hydrothermal vent at the East Pacific Rise, Pacific Ocean - Riftia | ecosystem: Host-associated > Annelida > Integument > Unclassified ...
TTACTGAGCCTAATACCTTTACCATAGATGTCGTGAAACTACAGGATGTCATATGCTTTGGGACTGAAACTGGAGAGATTACTTTAGAATTAATAGATGCTACTTATGTAGGCTCCATGAATTGGATTATTTATGATTCTAACGGAACGATAAACACTGGTGACGATATTTTATATAAAAACGGAACTTTTGCAACTACTGGCCCTACAGCTCCAATTACTTTAATTGCCGGAGACTATGTTGTTGAAATCATTCAAATTGGTTTCCCTCAATGTACCAATATAGAAGCCTTTAATATTGCTGGTCCAAGTGCAACAATAACCGGAAACACAGATGTTACGGACATCACTTGTTTGGGTAATGACGGTATTATAGAGATTATAGACGTCCTAGGTGGATGGGGCGGTTATTCTTACTATGTAGGAACAATTGCGCCAACAGGTCCTGGAGATTATGTGGCTGGAACTGGATTTAATAATCTTTCGGTCGGCACATATGAAGCTTGGGTCATGGACTCCAGTGGATGTCAACAACTGGTGCAGAACAATATTATTTTGACCAATCCTGTTCCAATAAATGCCTCTCTTCAGGTAAATCAGGAAAATTGTACCAACCTTCAAGGAGAAATAGAAGTGGTTGGAACAGTTGGCGGACAGGGAAGCAACTATATCTATCAATTGATCAAAGATGGTTCTGCCTTTGGTGCCCCACAATCATCCACAACATTCCCTGGACTGGGCGCGGGAACATATGAAGTGCTTATAACCGATCAATGGTCTTGTTCTTTTACAACTGCTGCAGAAGTGCTTTATGAAGAAATGAACTTGACAAGTACTGTTGTTAAGCTAATTGACTGTACTGTTGCTCCTGGTGGTGAAATAACGATCAACGTAAATGGTGGTTCTCTCAACTTACAGTACATTGTGACCTTCCCAGATCTAACAACAACGATAAACAATGCAACAGGTGTGTTCACGGGTCTTACCCAAGTTGGTGTTTACAGTTTTGAGATAACTGATTTGGACACGACCAGTCCTGCTTGTATAAAAACAATTACCGAAGAATTGGATGCACCGACACCAATTACTTTTGACACGCCTACTATTGTAGATGTTTCATGTAACGGTCTTAGTGACGGAAGCATAACTGTTAACTTAATGCCTACTACACCTGGCGTTAATGACAACCCTATATACACATACAATTTGTATGATGCCACGGGAGTTACATTATTGGTCTCACAAACAAGCCCAATATTTACAGGTCTTTCTGGAAGTATAGGATTAGGTACAGATTATGTTGTTGAGGTTGTTTCCTCTAGAGGCTGTGATGATAGGATAACATATCAAATTACTGAACCCCCTGTGCTAACGGCAACGGCAACGGCAACGGCTTTTGTTTGTGATCCAAGCAATACAGCGTCCACATCTACCATTACGGCAATAGCGGGTGGTGGAACAGGACCTTTCCTGTACAGTATAGATAATGTAAACTTCCAAACATCAAATACTTTTGATATAATTGATGATGGAGGTATACAAAACATAACGGTTTATGTAGCTGATGCAAACAGTTGTGCCATAACTGCTGTTGTAGCACCTATTCAACCTTTAAATGTATTTACCGCAACAGTTTCGCAAAATACTGCTATTTCTTGTGTCAACCCAGAAGAAATATTGATAACAGTTGTTGATGATGGCAATGTGGCAAATGTATACACGTATGAATTATTGCCTCTTGGAAATCCAAACGGGGCATTAACGGCAACACCTACCAATGTTACCACTACTTTTGATATCACCACGGTTGGTACCTATGTGTTCAGGATTACCGATACAGCAACAGGGTGTTATATTGATACCGCTTCTTATACAATTGCTCCTTATGATTTAATTGATGTTGTTGCTACCGCTACAGTACCGGTTACATGCTTTGGAGGAATAGATGGTGAGGCAACAATAAACGTTACAGGATATGCAGGTGCTTATGATTATGAAATTTTCAATAGTAGCACTGGTTTAACAACAGGAATAGCTGGGTCGGGCAATACAGCTGTAAACCCACATACTATAAACAATTTACCGGGAGGGAACTATTTTGTAAGGGTGACCGAAACAAGTAGTCCAGAATGTATTCAAGATTCCAACAGTTTCACTATTATATCTCCAGACATGCCGCTTGTTGCAATTGTAAATCCAATTGCAGAGGTAACGTGTGCCAATGATCTAGGTGAAATTCTTGTTGACCCAAGTGGTGGTTATGCGCCTTATGATATTGTATTGACCAATACCACTACAACTCAAGTATATACTGTGACAGATGTAACAAGTCATATTTTTACAGGCTTATCTGCTGGAAACTTTACTATTGCCATTACAGATGATGGTGGTTGTGTGTTCAATGATGCGGAAATCTTGACTGCCCCAATTCCAATAACAGCGGACATTACCGCTTCCTTACCTAATTTGGTATGTTATGGAGATACCGATGCAACTGTATCGGCCATCAATGTAATCAATGGACAAGGCGTATATCAATATCAATTAAACTATTATGACCCAACTGGGACGGTTATTGACTTTACGTCTGGCGCTCAAGTAAGTCAAAATTTCAACAACCTTGGTGCGGGAATATATAGTATTACTGTTTCCGATGGTTGGAACTGTGGTCTGGAAACTGTTCAGGTAACCATTACCGAACCTATTGAAGTCTTTAGCTCCTTGGTGCAATTAAGTACAATGACGTGTTTGAATGATGCTGAAATAGAGTTGACTGCTTCTGGTGGAACAGGACCTTACCAATATAGTATTGATAATATTGTTTATTTGCCAATGAGTGGGGTAAACACCCATACATTTACGGTATCAGATGGTGTATATCAATATTATGTTCGTGATTCATTCGGGTGTGAGGCCATGTTGTCCAATCAAGTTTCAGTTGAAGCAATAACTCCTTTGGCCATCGCCATTGATGATAGTGCGGCACTGATCAATTGTTTTGCTGAGGCTTCAGCAACCATTATTGCCAATGCTTCTGGCGGGTTGGGTAATTATTCCTATGAGCTTTATGATGATGCGGCCTTGACCAATTTATTGGCTGGCCCACAACCTACAGGGCTGTTCAGCAGTTTGGTTGCTGGCAATTATTATGTTCATGTGACCAGTTTGGATTGTGAAGAGACTTCTGGGGTAATTAGAATTATAGACCCATTACCTCTTCAAATTGACATTCAAGATTTTACAGATGTTACTTGTAATGGTGCAGATGATGGGACTATAACTGTTGAGGTTTCAGGTGGAACAGGAAATATTTTATATGCCATTTCTCCAAACCTTAACCAGTTTGATACAGAAAACGTATTTACTGATTTAGAGCCTGGTGTCTATGACGTTATAGCCCAAGATGTAAATGGGTGTTTTATTCCCTTCCAATTTACAATAGCTGAGCCAACTCCATTAGATGTTATATACACAGCGTTGCCAGAGGTGTGTGCCGGTAGTGAAGACGGATCTATCTCTATAGCTATTAGCGGTGGAACAGCACCATACAGAACGGCATTTAATTCTAACAATGACACAGACTTTATATTAGGGCAAACATTGTTCACTGGCCTTGCTGCCAATGCATATGTCATCTTTATTAAAGATGCCCAAGATTGTGAAACCAATATTATTGTGGAAATTGAACCAGGTGTTAACCTTAATGGAATTATTGAGCCCATATATACATGTTCAACAGATGTGCCTACAGCTTCTATAAATTTAATATTTGAAGACCCAACCGTTTCATCTAATGTTCTATATGCTTTGGATTCAACTGATCCTTTGGACCTACAGCTAGATTTTGACTTTGGGAATATAACGCCGGGCAACCATACCATGACTATTTCCCACTCTAATGGGTGTATCAATACAATTGACTTTGAAATTGAAAGTTTTGAACCACTTACTTTGGTCTTAGAGCAAAATAACATCAATGAAATTACAGCTATAGCTGGTGGTGGAAGACAAGGTTATACGTTCATTTTTGATGGTATTGACAATGGTGATGAAAACATATACTACATCACAAGAACTGATACCTATACTGTTACGGTCATAGATGAAAACGGATGTGAGATGTCTGCTGAAATATTTATAGAGTTTATTGATATTGAGATTCCTAATTTCTTTACCCCGGACGAAGATGGCAACAATGATTTATGGATTCCGGACAATATAGAGCAGTTCCCACAAATACTAACCATTATATTTGACCGTTATGGTAGAGAGGTCTATAGAATGGGAATCAATGACTCTGGATGGAATGGAATATACCAAAATACAGAACTCCCAACAGGTGATTATTGGTATGTCATTAAGCTCATGGGAGAAACAGATGAAAGGGAGTTTATTGGACATTTTACCTTATATAGATAATGAAACTTAACCTAAAAACTATGCGGAAGAAACTGCTGGTCTTATTTTTACTTTTAAATGCTCTTTTAATACAAGGGCAGGAACTTACTATTCCCCAGCTTTCTCAATATTTAGCAGACAATCCATTTGTAATGTCACCAACCTACGCTGGTATTGGTGATCATATCAAAATTAGAATCAATGGCCTTACACAGTGGGTGGGTATAGAAGATGCCCCTGACACACAATCCTTAGCCGCTGATGCTAGATTGGGAAATAGGTCTGGTTTGGGAATGCTATTATATAATGATAGCAATGGAGAAACCAAGCAAAGAGGGGCAAGGGTCTCTTTTGCCCATCATTTGACAATTGATAGATATGATGATGAGTTTTTATCTTTTGGTGTTTCATATAATTTTAACCAGTTTAGAATAGATATTCAAAATTTTACGGATAACAATGATCCAAACGTAACGGATGACAGATCCACTACTAATCATAATTTTGATATTGGTTTAATGTATCGTAAGGATAAATTTTATATCAGCGCAAACGCCTCTAATGTTTTACCTAAAGACCTTACAAAGTTTGATACTCAGTTTGAGCCCAACAAATTAAGAAACTACTATGTATACACGGGGTACAGGTATTCTAAAAGCAAAAACAGTGATTTTGAGATTGAACCTTCTGTATTTTTTCAATGGTTTGAAAGTGATGGTAGGTCTGTTACAGATATAAACACAAAATTCAGGTGGTATGATTTTGAAGACTACTACTATGCTGGTATTACCTATCGGTTTTTAAATGACCAAATTGGAGATCCATTATACATTGCACCTATTGTAGGTTTAAAAAAGAACAATTTTTATTTCGGATATTCTTATCAAGTTATTCTCAATGAGATTTTAGGATATAGTACAGGAACCCATGTTGTCACTTTAGGCGTGGATATTTTCCAGGGACTAAGTAATTGTAGGTGTTCTTTTTAATGTTTGTGCATTACATTAAGTTTGCACAAACATAATAACAAACTATGGGGGTAATCAATGTGGCTAATATTCGTGTATATGCGTTTCATGGCTGTCTAAAAGAAGAAACTGTTATTGGAAGCGATTATTTAGTCAACGTTAAAGTGCATGCTGACCTTTTAAAAGCATCAATCTCTGATAATTTAACAGATACTGTAGATTATGTTCACATCAACAAGATTGTAACAGAAGAAATGGCCATTGCTTCTAAACTTTTGGAACATGTTGCAAAAAGGATTTTAAATAGATTTTTATCAGAAATACAAATTATTAAAAAGGCTGAAGTATCCGTATCAAAAATAAACCCTCCTATTGGTGGTGATGTAGGGTCTGTTTCGATAAGATTAGAATTAACTCGTTGAACTAACGGGTTATTGTTTTTACCATTAAAAACATTGTGGTAATTTTGTATACGTTTAGAATGGCATTGTGGTTGAAATGGATAGACAAAATCTCGCAAAGATTTTTATAGTGGTTCGAGTCCACTCGATGCCTCCAAAAAAATGATTTTATACTTTAAAATCATTTCTATCTTAAATCAAGAAGTTGTTATATTCTAATTTCTTGATTTAAGATTTCTGTTTATTTTGTTCTTAAATTTAAAAAACAGAAATTATATTAACTTTAAGAGATTATATTCTTTAAATTTGCAAACTTATTTGGCATCGTGGCCGAGTGGCTAGGCGCAGCTCTGCAAAAGCTTGTACAGCGGTTCGAATCCGCTCGATGCCTCCAAAACCCGTCTTTTTAGGCGGGTTTTTTATTCCCTTATTCTTTCTATTCCTTTTTCAATGTTTAGCTTATCTTTTGGAAGGAATCCTTTTGTTATTAACACCAACCCACATATAATTAAAATAACACCTAGACCTTTTTTCATCAAAAGAATTCTTTTTGGTGTTAATTTTCTTTTTAATTGTTTTGCCAAAAGAATTTTGAAGATATCTATTGTGAAATATGTGGCAAGCATAGTAGAAAAGAAAATTAATATTCGGTTAGGGTCATTGTTAAGGCTTGGACCAACCACTATTATGATTCCCAGCCAAAAAACAAGAACTCCTATGTTAATGAAATTCAATAAAAAACCCTTTATAAACAATCCCAAATAATTTCTATTCGCTTTAAGGTTTGCTTTATTCTCTTTAGTTTCCTTTTTAATGACCATTGTAATTCCATAAACCAATAGAATTACACCTCCAAAAACAAACAGACCAGGTTGATTGCTTAAATTTTCTAACAATTGAAAACTACTGAAGTATGCTACCAGAATAAAAAGAATATCCGCTATAACCACCCCTATATTAAAAACAATTGCGGCCCTAAACCCTTTTACGGCACTGGTTTCCAACAACACAAAAAAAACAGGCCCAATCATAAAGCTTAAAATAAAACCTAATGGAATTGCTGCCTGAATATCTTCTAACATTGTATTTTATAATCTGTATTTACATTCTGGAAACTTTGCCGCCAAACACAGTTTTTTCATCCATTTTTATTGGATTACCATAAACTAAAACTTCTCCGCCGGCTTTAACGGTTACCTTTACATAATCTGTAGCATAAATACTTGCATTAGATCCAGCATTTACATTGATTGTACTGAACTTGGTTTTTAAATCTTCTCCTTTATAAATACCACCTGTATTAATGTTTACATCTTGTAGATTTGCCATCCCTCTAGTTGTAATAATACCCCCAGTAACAGATTTAATTAACATCTGTTCTACCTCTGCATTAATAACCAATTCACCACCTTCTTGGGCTTTAAGTTCTAATATATCTTGTTTTATTGTGTCTTTAGATGTGATTTTTGCATCTTCATTAACATCTATAACAACTAATGGTTCTGTATAATACAAATCTATAAATGTTCTATAACCGCTGAACAATTTACTTATTTGCATTCTTATTTTCAGTACTCCCTTATTGTTTACAATAGCTACTTTTTGTGTATTAGTGCCTGTTATGACAGCTTTGTTTTCATCAGATTTAATTAGGTTGATAGATAATCCATCAAATCCTTTTATTTCTGTGAATTTTTCAAGGGATTGTATTATTTCTTCGTTCTGAGCCGTACTCGTTTGTATGCCCATACAAATGATAATTAATAAAATTATCTTTTTCATTGATTTGGTTTTTAGGTAAAATCCTACAAAAGATAACAATTTCCGTACCAGAAAGCTTTCTTTATTAATTTAATTTATCCAATAAGGTAAAATCCAAGTGTCTTTTTATAAGATCTGTACTTTTAACCATGACAGTGACCATATCTCCTAATTGGTAAATTTTACCTGTTCTTTCTCCAATAATAGCATATTGTCTTTCATCAAAGGTATAATAATCGTTTTTTATATCCCTTATTCTTACCATTCCCTCACATTTATTTTCAACTATTTCTACATAAATGCCCCATTCTGTTACTCCGGATATAACACCTTTAAATTCTTTATTCTGATGGTCTTGCATAAACTTTATCTGCATGTATTTTATAGAATCTCGTTCTGCACTTGCGGCCAAACCTTCCATGTTTGATGAATGTTTACATTTTTCTTCATAAACCTCAAGTTTTGGTGTTTTTCCATTATCTAAATAATTTTGTAATAAACGATGCACCATTACATCTGGATATCTTCTTATTGGTGAGGTAAAATGGGTATAATACTCAAAAGCTAAACCATAGTGGCCAATATTGTCCGTGGTATAAATAGCTTTACTCATACTTCTAATAGCTAATGTATCCACTAAATTCTGTTCTTTTTTTCCCTTTACCTCCTCAAGAAGTTTATTTAAGGAGTCACTAATGGTCTTTTTATTTTTAAAGTCAAGTTTGTGTCCAAACCTAGAAATAATCCCATTAAGGTTCATTAGCTTCTCTTCATTGGGCTCATCATGCACTCTATAAACAAATGTTTTTATAGGTTTCTGTTTTCCAATAAATTCTGCAACTTTTCTGTTGGCAAGCAACATAAATTCCTCAATAAGTTTATTAGCATCTTTTGCTTCCTTAAAATAAACACTTACTGGTTCATTTTTTTCGTTTAAATTGAATTTAACTTCTACCTTATCAAAAGAAATTGCTCCTTCTTGCATGCGTTTTCCACGCATAATTTTAGCAAGTTTGTTCATGGTCAATATAGCATTGACCACATCATCATTTACTTTATAAGCACCATTTCTAATGGATATTTCTTCTGGTATGATTTTATCAGAAGTCTCAATAATATATTGTGCTTCTTCATACGCAAAACGTTCATTGGAATTTATTACTGTTCTCCCAAACCATTGATTTCTTAAAGTAGCGTTATCATCAATTTCAAAAATAGCTGAAAATGTATATTTTTCTTCATTTGGCCTTAATGAACAAGCATTGTTTGATAAAACTTCTGGAAGCATAGGAACTACCCTATCCACAAGGTATACAGATGTTGCTCTTTCATAAGCTTCATCATCTAAAATAGTATTTGGTACAACGTAATGTGAAACATCAGCAATATGTACACCAATTTCATAATTTCCGTTTTCTAATATTTGAAAAGAAAGAGCATCATCAAAATCTTTGGCATCTTTTGGATCAATTGTAAAGGTAAGAACATCTCTCATATCCTTTCTTTTTGCAATTTCTGATGTTTTTATACTTGTATCTATTTTATCAGCAAAATGTTCTATTTCAATAGGAAACTCATATGGTAAACCATATTCCGCTAAAATGGAATGTATTTCTGTATTATGTTCTCCTGGTTTTCCTAAAACTTCTGTTATCTCACCAAAAGGTGAATCTGCTTTATTTGGCCATTCTATAATTTCTACAACTACTTTATCACCATTATTTGCTTTTCCTATTTTATCTAATGGCACAAAAATATCTGTATACATTCTAAAATCTGAAGGTTTAACAAACGCAAAAGTTTTTTGTAGGTCAACAATACCTACAAAAGATGTCTTCTTTCTTTCTATAATAGCATTTATTTCCCCTTCTAGTTTCCTTCCTTTTTTTTGTGGATAAACATATACTTCAACAGTATCTCCATGAAAAGCTTTATTTAATTTATTATAAGGAACAAAGACATCATTTTCAATACCTTCTATAATCACATAAGCATTTCCTCTTCCAGTAACATCTATCCTTCCAGTGTGATAGGATTTTGTATCGGCAATCGCTTTATATTTACCTCTACTTACTTCTAAAATTCTTCTTTTTTCTTTTAATTGAACCAGTCTTTTTATAAGTTCATTTCTATCATTTGCATCTACAATCCCTATTTTAGAGGCTATTTGTTTATAATTAAAGTCTTTATTAGGTTCTTTTTCCAATACGGTGAAAATACCTTTGGTTATTTCGTTCTTTTTTTGACTTTTAGATCTTTTATTTTTTTTAGTCATTAACTTTCTATATTTCTGGAAAATTACAAATTATAATTCATTGCTATCTTTCTCTTTTAAAAGAGAAACGTTTTAAATGTTATCAACATATATATAATATTATAAATCTATTTTTTAAAATTTAATAAAGAAATGGTGTTTATGATTGCTTGTTAATAGTATATATAACTTATTGCAAAAATACTTGCTTTGAACAGTAAAAAATATTTATATACAATTTATCATTATGTATTTATTGTAAATATCAGGCTTTTATGTTTTTTATAAACACCTATTGATAACCTATTTCAACATAATTTTTTTAATAATTTAATATTACTAAAATGTTAATTACCCCTATTTACTTTTTTGAAAGAATTATACTATTATTTAAAAACTATTTTTTTTTATTTCGATTTGTTTTATAAAGCAATTAATAATTGATACTTAAAAATTAAGTCGTCATATATTGTTGTTTATATATGAACATTTTACTATAAACACTAAACTATTGATTATTAATATATTAAGATAATTATAAAAATTGTTGTTAACAACAGTAAAATAGATGGAGTATTTACCTTAATTAGTATATCAAATACAATGAGCCTAAATAAGTGTAAAAAGGGTTTTGTATCTTTGTTTAACGCACAATAATTATAAAAAGTATGAAAATAGCAATAGGAAATGATCATGCGGGAACAGAATATAAACTTGCAATTATAGGTTTATTGAAATCTATGGATATAGAAGTCAATAACCATGGTACAAATGGTACAGATAGTGTTGATTATGCAGATTTTATACATCCGGTTGCAAAAGAAGTTGAAGAAGGCAAAGTAGATTTTGGAATAATTATTTGCGGTAGTGGAAATGGTGCTTCAATGACCGCTAACAAGCATCAAAAAATAAGAGCTGCTTTATGTTGGACAAAGGAAATTGTGCAATTGGCCAGAGAACATAATGATGCAAACATATTAAGCCTACCAGCCAGATTTATTTCTTTACCCCAAGCACTAGAAATGGTAAGAACATTTTTAAATACAGAATTTGAAGGTGGCAGACATGAAAGAAGAATTGAAAAAATACCTTGTTTTGTTTAATATATGGGGCATTCACACCAGCATCACAATCATTCACATCCAGATTTAAAAGGAAGAAACCTTCTTATTTCTATTCTTTTAAATATTTTAATAACAGTATCCCAAGTAATAGGAGGTGTTATTTCAGGGAGCCTTTCTTTACTTTCTGATGCACTTCATAATTTTAGTGATGTTATTTCATTAATAGTAAGCTATGTAGCGACAATTCTATCAAATAAAAAAGCGTCAAAAAACAAAACTTTTGGATATAAAAGAGCGGAAATTATAGCAGCATTTGTGAATGCATCCTCCTTAATTATTATTGCTATTATATTGATAAAAGAAGCTGTAGAACGCTTTTTGGCACCGCAAGAAATTGAATCTGATTTAGTTATATGGCTATCTTTATTAGGAGTTTTTGCAAATGGGTTTAGTGTTCTTTTACTTAAAAAAGATGCCGATAGCAATATGAACATGAGGTCTGCCTATTTACATCTTTTTACAGATATGATGGCTTCTGTTGCGGTATTGATAGGTGGTCTTCTAATGAAATTTTATGAAGTGTATTGGGTTGATGCATTATTGACACTATTAATAGCATTCTATCTTATTTATATGGGATATCAACTTTTAAAAGCTTCTACAAGAGTATTGATGTTGTTTACTCCAGAAACCATAGAAGTACAAAAAATAGTAACATCAATATGTGAAATAGAGCCAATAAGAAACGTACACCATGTACATATATGGCAATTAAATGAGGAAGAAGTACACTTAGAGGCACACATTGATTTTAAGGAGGATATAAGCCTATCCCAATTTGATATTATATTAAATGAAATAGAAGAAAAAGTATATCATGAGTTTGATATAAACCATGTAAATATTCAACCAGAGTTTGGTAAATGTGATAGTAAAAAAGTAATTGTCCAAGATTAAGATGTTGAAAATTGAAGTCAAATTTTTTAGTGAATTTACCATACAAGAATTGTATACTGTTTTACAGCTAAGGACAGAAGTTTTTGTTGTGGAACAGGACTGTGTATACCAGGATTTAGATGGGAAAGATGATAAGGCATTGCACATAATTGGCACAAAGGAAGGACAAGTTGTTGCATATACACGGGTTTTTAAGGCAGGAGATTATTTTGATGAAGCCAGTATAGGTAGGGTTGTGGTTAAAAAAGAAGAACGACAATATGGTTATGGACAAAAAATTGTAGAAGCCTCAATAAAAGCCATTAAAGAAAAATTTAACGAAAACAAAATTCATATTTCTGCACAAACCTATTTAAAGGAATTCTATGTTGATTTGGGATTTTTGGAAGAGGGAAATGAATATTTAGAAGATAATATTCCGCATATAGGAATGTATAAAGAATAAACTTAACAAAACCTTTTCCCCACTTTTTCATTCAGTAAAAAATCTAATTTTAAAATTAGATTAACAGGCTTTTCTAATTTATTTGTAGTTGAAAAATACAAATATCCTTCCTTTCTATCATTCAATTCTTTTATAGGTAATTTACCTTGAACCCCTTTGTTTTCTTTAATATAAGAACACAGTCTTTTTTCACTAACACCTTTATTAAAAAGCAATTTACTTAGCTGTTCTCTATTTACAAAAGTTATTTTGCAAGAAGTAAATTTTTTAGGTTCATTACTATAAATACCTGTTACTAAAGAGTAAAAATTGGTTTTTTTGTTTTGATCAAAAAGCCATCCACTTTTAATAATTCCTTTTTTTTGGTATTCCAATTCAAATGCAAAGGTAGGCAGGTCCTCATTTATATAATCTAACTGTGCTTTTTCATCAATCAAGAATTTTTGACCAGTAGTTTTGTGGGTAAAAACAACATCAATACCCAACATTTGATTTTTGATATCGTGGATTCTTTCAAAAGTGTAGTTTTTAAGATGTTCTTTATAATAGCAGTCCAATAAAACAGATAGTCTCTGCTCTTTATTTAAATCAGACTTAAAACTACTTTTTAAAGCCACAGATCAAGAATTTATTTTTTCAAATAGTGCTTCCCCTATTTTTTCCACAACCCCAACAACAAGAGCATTTCCCATAAAAAATGCTCTTTTGGTGTCCGAAATTCCATCTAGTTGTGTGTGGTTGTCAGGAAACATGTTCAATCGTTCCAGTTCAACTGGAGTTAAACGGCGAAGTCCTTTTTTAGTTTGTACCACATGCTTAAATCGAGATGGAGATTTTCCACCCTCTCCCGTGATTATAGTTCTTGAAGCATTGTCCAACGCGTCTGGAAAAATCATGGCACCTTCACTATAATTGTATTGAAAACCATTTTTAGCTTTCCTTACTTCTTTTTTTGCTCCTTTTAAGTAGCTCCATTTTGGTAAATCTTCTTCTGGAATATAAAAATCTGGAGTTACTTCTCCATTTTGTAGCACATCCTTTAAAACTGTTTTCTTTCCACTAAATTTTGATGCTGTTTTTATAGTATGTACGGCACCATTGAAACAAACGCCTGTATTTTGAAAAGGGGAAAGAGATTTATCTAGATTAAAACTCTCAGAAAGAGTAACCAAATCACCCTCTAAAGTAAATTTGTTTTCATTTTCAATAGAACTGCCAATGGGAAAGGCTGAAGCAAGTGTTCCTAATTCCATCATCCATTTAGATGCAGAAGTTTTTTTTAGTGTTTTGTACATAGGGGTGGATTTGTGATATCCCAAAAAGAACACCCGTCTTCTTCGTTGTGGCATACCATAATCTGCAGCATTTATAACCCGCCATTCAACAGCATAGCCCATATCTGATAAGCTTTTAAGCATAATTGCAAAGTCTCTTCCCCTTTGGCTGGAGGGCGATTTTAACAATCGGTCTACATTTTCAAGAAAAAGGTATTTAGGTTTTTTCTTTTTTTCTTTTAGAATTTTGTGAATGGACCACCAAAGCACACCTTTTTTACCAATTAACCCTTTAGAGTTTTGCAAAGTTGTGGCTACGGAATAATCCTGACAGGGAAATCCACCTACTAAAATATCATGGTCAGGAATATCTTTAATATTGACTTCAGCAATGTCATTGTTACTATGGTTTTCTTTACCAAAATGGGCTTCATATACCATGGAGGCATGTTGGGTTTTGGTAGAAGGTTCCCATTGATTGCTCCATACCACCTTGTATTTGTCGGCTTTTTCCAATCCAAGACGGAAACCCCCAACACCAGCAAAGAGTTCAACTACTTTAAGCATGTTTATAAATTATAATTTAACGAGGCGAATATCGTGGATTTCTTATGAAGATCCTAATTTCCTCTGTAATCTGGATAAATTAATTTAAAAAGAGCAGAATTGAACTCTTTTTGCTTTTTGGTAGATTCAGGATTATTTTTAGAATATGCCATAATGTATATCTTGGTTTTTATTCGCTCTACCATTTTGTTCATTTCAACATTTGAGGAAGATTTAACTTTTTCTAGTTTTCCCAGTTCTTTTCTCCACCAGCCATAATTTGCTTTTGTGGGCATTAAATAATCTTTATTAAATTGACTATAAAATTTGTTTGATAATTCTGTTTCTTTTTGAAAAGCTGCTGTTAATGCTTTAATAGAGTTTTTATACTCTTTATTTTTACGTATTTTAGTTTGTCCTTGTACAACACTATCTAGCGTATAAAAAGAGCTGTAAGTTGCTAAAATGCGTTCATAATTTTCAACAGCACCCAATAGATCACCCTCGTTTTCCATTCTTTTAGCCTCCTTATAATTTTTTAGATAACTCTTTTTTATTTTGCCCTCATCCAATACAACACCTCCTTTTATGTGGGTTTGAATTGCCAACCAATCAAACGCTTTTAAAAGTTGTTTTGGAGGAGGCCATCTATGGTTTCCATCATATGTAATCAATGTGTTTGTAAACTTTTTTTGCTCTAAATAACCTCTTACCGAAATCATTTCAGTGTAATTCATATCCCTATTACCACATACACCAACATAGGAATAGTTTTGATTACTTGGAACATGCATGGGCAGTTGGGAAAAACCTGCACCACATGCTACAACTCCTTCAATTTGATTTGTCAGTGTTGCTATTGCAGAAGCCAAGCGAGATCCTCCCGAAAAACCAGCTAAGTATATTTGTTTTTCATTTATATTGAAAAAGGAAAAAATATGACTGAATAATCTTCCGGTAATATCAAAATTTTGATTGTAAGGCCCATTTTTAGTATTGTTGGAACACACTAAAATATGGCCATAGGTTTCAGAAGCTTCAAGAAATGGAGCAATACCTATTTTCCCTCTTCCCATAGGATCAAAAATATAAACAATAGAAGATAGTTTTGTAGCATTGTAGGAAGATGGAAGATAGAGCGTATAAGTTTCGTTTTGAGTTTCAGATACTGAAACGGAATCAATAATTTTTCCTGTTTCATAGGTTTGAGCCACAAGAAATTGGGCGTAAAATAGAACAAGCAAAAGCAACAATTTTTTCATGGCGTATTTATTATTCCAAAGCAAAAGCAATAATTTGATTTCCTTTTTTTACAACCTCTGCACTTCCTTTAATTTGAAGGCCTTTCTGAACCAACACATCAATAAAAGAAATACAAACATTAGAGTTTTCTTTGATGTTTTTTACTGTTTGTGGGGAAGCTATATTGGCTATTATTATAGCTTCTTCACCAAAGTAGGTAAACACTTCTTTTGGCGAAACATTTGAAATGTTCTCTTTGGATGAGGTTGCCAGCCAACAAAGCACGCTACTGTTAATATATTTCTTTACCTCTTGTGTTAGCATTATTTTAGTTTAATTGCCACCCATACTTCTTCTTCAGAAGCGGGATTATTGTTTTTATATTTCTCACCCATTACTTGAAAATGAGGTCTGTTGTCCCAAGTGTATTTAGATTTAGGAAACCACGTTTTTACAATATATTCCATTGTTTTAGGAAAGTCACTGGGCAAACCTTTGTGTATGAAAACAGCATAAAGTCCAACAGGAACAACATACGTTTCCATACCAGCAGGAACAGCATTAAAATCTGTTACCGCAACACTTGCCCATTGCTCAAAGATTGTTTCTGGAGTAAAATCTTTAAAAGAATACGAAAGATAAATTTGCATGGCATATAGGTCTACCCCAATATTGTTTTTAATCTCATTTTTACGAGGCATAAACCTACCCCATAATTTTGGTGTTTTATTATTGGCAAGCGACATGCTGCAAGACATTCCTATCAACTTAATTTCTGGGATGGTTTCTATTTTAGGTTTCATGTTTTTCAAGTGCTTTTAGTCAGATACAGCTATTCTCTATGAACATCTTTTTATTGCCGCTTCTGCACAACGCTCCCCATCCATTGCAGCAGAAACTATTCCGCCGGCATAGCCGCCACCTTCACCACAGGGGAACAGACCTTCAATTTCTGGATGCTCCAAATTTTCATTTCTTGGAATATTTACGGGGGATGAGGTTCTGGACTCCACTCCAACAACATTAGCTTCTGCAGTATAATATCCGTTCATTTTTTTACCAAAAACACCAAAACCTTTTCGTAGCTTACTACCAATAAGTTTTGGCAATAACGAATGTAAAGGCGCAGATTTTAATCCTGGTTGATATGAAGAGCTGTTCAAATCATTGGACAACCGCCCCTCAACAAAATCCGTCAACCGTTGTGCTGGCGCAACCTGACTTTTTCCACCCGCATTAAAGGCCAGTTTTTCTAAATCTTTTTGATATTCCAACCCCTTCAATTCTCCAAAATGATTGTATTTTGGAAGGTCTTTTTCCACATTTATCTCCACTACGATCCCAGAATTTGCAAATGGATTGTTTCGTTTGGATGGCGACATTCCGTTTACCACAACCTCACCATTGGCAGTAGCGGCCGGTACAATAAAGCCACCGGGACACATACAAAAAGAGTATACGCCACGGTCATTTACTTGATGTACCAAACTATAAGCTGCAGCTGGCAGCAATTCATCTCGTTCTCCTTTACAGTGATATTGGATGGAATCTATAATATGTTGTGGATGCTCTACACGAACACCCATGGCAAATGATTTTGCTTTTAGTGCAATGTTCTTTTTGTGCAGTAAATAATAAATGTCCCTAGCGGAATGTCCTGTTGCTAAAATTACTGCATTCACAGACATTTCTGTGCCGTTTTGTAGGTGTATAGCTTGTAGTTTGTTCTCTTTGATAATCAGATTAGTAACCCTGCTCTCAAAATGGATTTCACCACCATACTTTAAAATGTTCTCCCTAATGTTTTGAATGATTTTAGGCAGTTTATTTGTCCCGATATGTGGATGGGCATCAATCAAAATCTGTTCTGTGGCCCCATGAAAAACAAAGTTTTCAAAAATACGGCGAACATCTCCTCGTTTTAAGCTTCTAGTGTATAGTTTTCCGTCTGAGTAGGTGCCCGCACCACCTTCTCCAAAACAATAATTGGAATCCTCGTTCACATCATGAAACTGATTGATGGCGCGTAAATCCCTACGGCGGTCCTTTACATTTTTTCCACGCTCTAGAACCACGGGTTTATAGCCCAATTCTATACACCGCAATGCCGCATACATTCCTGCAGGGCCAAAACCTATGATATGAATTTCTTTGGCAGCTGAAACATCTTTATAATCAAAAGTATACCCCGTATTTTCAGGAACAGGTTCATTGATATAAACAGCAATTTTGTAGTTAAAAATAATTTGGCGTTTGCGCGCATCAATAGATTTACGCAAGATTTTAATTGCGGTTATTTCGTTTTTATCAACTCCTAATTGTTTTGATGCTTTCCATTTTAAAACTCCTTCTTGTTTTTCTTCAATAAGATTTATGCGGAGCTGAACCTCTTTTATCATGTTGTAAAATTAGCAAAAAACCCAATGTATAAAAATGCAGTTTTTATGAGAGATTAGAGCAATAAAGTACTATTTCAATAAACTATCATATTTTCCTTTATTTCCCAAAAGCTCTGTGGCCACCATAATGGCATCATCGTTCTTTAAATAATGGTCGTACAGCCCTGTACGATAGAAGTATCGTTTTACAATTTCGTCCTCAAGATTTTTTTGAATCTCTTTCTGGTATTTGTCCAAAGCGGCAATTTTACTTTTATCAATCTCTGCCAATAAAGACCTATAATTATTTTTTACGTTCTCCCCAAAGATTACATTGTCTTCTTCTGCCATTGCTTCTTTGATGGCTTTTTCAGTCTTTGTTTCAAAATTAAAACTGCTCATGGAAACATAGTTTTTAAATTCTGAAAAATCAGTGTCAGAGAAATTGAACCCTTCTACATTTTCAACCTTGTGGTCAAAATAATATTTTGTGGAATAATCAAATATCACATGGTTCCTTAATAGTGCTTTGGTCAGTGTGTTTGTTTTTATGGTATTGATCTCAACGTCTGGCAGCACACCACCACCATCTTGTACTTTACGCCCATTACGCGTGGTAAAATCATTAAACTCCGTAGTTCTTACGGCCTTACCGGCTTGATCTCTGTTCCAATAGTCCAAAGCCTGTATACACCTGCCAGAAGGAGTATAATATCTGGAAATAGTAACTTTTAACTGTGTGCCATACGTTAGCTTTAAAGGGCGCTGTACCAATCCTTTTCCAAAACTACGTGCGCCCATAATAACGGCGCGATCTAAATCTTGTAAACTGCCTGAGACTATTTCACTTGCCGAAGCGCTATTGCCATTTACCAAAACCACCAATGGAATATTTACATCAACAGGTTGATTTTTGGTTTTATATTCCCGATTAAATTTTTTGACCTTGGATTTAGTGGTTACAATAAGTTCTCCTTTTGGAACAAATAAATTGGTCACATTGATGGATTCTGACAAAAGGCCCCCAGGGTTTCCTCTTAGATCTAGAATAATTCTTTCTGCTCCTTCATTTTTCAACGCTATCAACGCCTCTTTTGTTTGTTTGGATGCTTTTGCATTGAATTTGGCCAAAACAATATACCCTGTTTTTTCATCTACCATTTTGTAGTAGGGAACAGCATCAACCTCTATACCTTCTCTAGAAATAGAGGTGGTTTTAGTTTCTCCTTGTCTTTTATAAGTGATTTCTATACTGGTATTGTTGGCACCTTTTAAAAGGTCTGATGCATTGTCTTTAAAATCCGAAACCAAAATGTCGCCAATTTTAATGATTTCATCACCAGCTTTTAGTCCGGCTTTGTCCGCAGGATAATCTTTATAGGGTTCTACAATCAATAAACGGTCATCATAGGAACGCACCAATGCGCCTATTCCAGAATATTCTCCCGCATTGTTTATTTTAAATGCTTCTACATCTTGTTCATTAAGGAATTTGGTATAGGGATCAAGCTCATCCAACATATTTTTAATGGCGGTATCCATTAATTCTGCTGGATTGGTCTCATCCACATAATTCATGTTCAACTCTTTGAAAAGCGTGGTAAATATTTCAATCTGTTTGGCTATTTCAAAAAAGTCGCTTTTAAAACTACTTGCAGCAACTAAAAAAACTAGTGCAAATACAGGAATCAAAACCCTTTTCTTAATCAATTTTTTCATCAGTAACTTGTTTAATGAATTTTTGAAGCAATGCCACCATACTTTTTTCTACATCTTTGTACTGGGGCACATCCTTACCAAGGTATAAAAACAAAAACGCAAAGTTTCCCTCTATGTTGTTAAAAACAAGGGGCTTGTTCAATCTATAGCTTTCTCGCAAAAGCCTTTTAATTCGATTTCTTTTTACGGCACTTTTAAATTTTTTCTTTGGCACTGCAACCCCAGCTTGGATTTTTACATCTTCAGGCAATGAGGTTTTTAGATAAATGAGTTTAACTGGATAAGAGGAAACATTTTTGCCCTTTTCAAAAAGCTTTTCAATTAGCTTTTTGCTTTTCAGTTTTTCAGTTTTAGGATATTTAAACGACATGATGGTGTAAAAATAGAAATTACAGGGATTAAATATGACGATTGTCATATTTAATAAGAGCAAAGGAATTTATCTTGTATGACGTTTTAGTCCTTTTTTCAGGGATTTTAATGATAAAGAGCAGGGGATATGGGAGAACTAAAGGCAGAAAAACTATTTGGCAATCCAGACAAATTAAAATATATAGAACATTTGCTTTCGGACATTGAGGCATTGGAAGAAATGCTAAAAAAAGATATGTTTGAAAAATCCCCGATTAGAATAGGTGCAGAGCAAGAGCTTTGTTTGGTCAATGAGTCATGGGAACCCTCAAACAAGGCCATGGAGGTATTAAAATCTTTGGACAATGCTCACTTTACCAATGAATTGGCCTTGTACAATTTGGAAATAAATATGGACCCCATTCCTTTAGAAGGCAATTGTTTTTCAAAGGCATACCAACAATTAAAAGATTTGTTGGACAAAGTAGACACAGCAGCAGAGAAACAAGGATTAAAAATTATACTCACAGGAATATTGCCTACAATTGGCATGAAGCACTTAAGCCAATCTTACCTTACACCAGTTAAGCGCTATAAGGAACTCAATGAAATTTTACAGGAAATAAGAAAAAACAATATTGAGTTGCACATAAAAGGGGTAGATGAGGTTAACCTACACCATGACACTATTCTTTTTGAAGGATGCAACACTAGTTTCCAATCCCATTTGCAGATAGCCGCAGAAAATTTTATGGAAATGTACAATTGGTCACAAGCAATAGCGGGACCCATACTTTCCATATGTGCCAATTCCCCTATTTTGCTTGGCAAGGAACTATGGGAGGAAACCCGTATAGCCCTCTTTACCCAAAGTATTGATACAAGAAGGAGCACATTTTTGTTAAACGAAAGGGAATCAAGAGTTGGTTTTGGCAATGGCTGGGCCACAGGGACCATAGTGGATTTTTTTAAGGAATCCATTATACATTTTAGAAGTTTGCTCACCTCTTCTTTTGACACGAACAGTTTGGAGGAACTACAGAAGGGTAATGTGCCAAAATTAAAAGCATTGAACCTTCATAATGGAACCATTTATAAATGGAATAGACCTTGTTATGGAACAACAAATGGTAAACCACACATAAGAATAGAATGTAGGTACATACCATCTGGCCCATCTATTGAAGATGAAATCGCCAACATGATGTTATGGGTAGGGGTAATGAAAGGAATGCCAAAAGAGTACAGAAACATTCATAAAAAAATGAATTTTAAGGATGCCAAAAGCAATTTTTTTAATGCTGCAAGATATGGTACAGCAGCACAGTTCCATTGGAACCAAAAATTAATTTCCAGCCATGATTTGCTGTTGGATTATTTCTTGCCATGGGCATTCAAAGGACTCTATAGCATGAATGTTGATTCAAAAGATGCAGAGCACTATTTATCTATAATAGAGAACAGGATAAAGACCATGAACGGGTCTAGATGGACAATTAAAGCATACCGTAAGTTAAAAGAAACCCACAGTACATCCGATGCACTTAAAAATCTTGTGGCAACAATGTATGACAGACAGCAAAAAGGATATACCATAGATATCTGGAAACTTCCAAAGGGAGATGAATATGTAAAGGATATTGAGCAAAAGAAAGCAGGTGACCTTATGAACACTAAAATTGTAACAGCTCAAGAAAGTGACAGTGCAGAACTGGTTTTAAAAATGATGCAATGGAAGAACATACACCATGTACCTGTCCTTGATGACAATAATGATTTAACAGGGTTGCTAACATGGACAGACGTACAATATTACGCCAATGTTTCTAAAAAATCTGAAAAAGAGATTCAACACATCATGAAAAAAGAATTGGTCACCATAACGACCGGTACTAATATAAAAGAGGCAAAGAAACTTATGAAATTCAATAAAATAAATTGTTTGCCCGTGGTAAACGGAAAGAAATTGGTGGGAATCATCACTTCCAATGATTTTTAGTATATGGTAGAAACTTCAATCCAACTAAAGAAAAGTAAGACCGTTCAACGTATTATTGGAAAAATAAAAGGGGAACAAAAAGACCCAATAATTGTTTTTTTTGGTGGTATCCATGGAAATGAACCAGCAGGTTTAATAGCGCTCCAAGAAGTGTTTTCTGTACTCAATAAAGAGCAATATAAAATTAAGGGTACTGTTTATGGCATTAGGGGTAATATGCCGGCATTGTTAAAAAAACAAAGATTTTTGGACAGTGACCTTAATAGACTTTGGACATTACAGAAGATAGAAGAGATACAAAAGAAAGTAAAACTAAAAAGAACGAGTGAAGAAAAAGAATTAATGGAAATTCACGCTTTTCTTTTAGTCATACTCCAAGATGAATCTTCCACTTTTTACTTTATAGATTTTCATACCACCTCTAGTAAAACACGTCCTTTTATTACAATTAACGATGCACTAATTAACCGTAAGTTTTCCAAACTTTTCCCAGTCCCAATTGTTTTGGGGATAGAGGAGTATCTGGAAGGCCCTTTATTGAATTACATCAATCAGTTGGGATATGTTTCCTTAGGTTTTGAATCTGGACAACACGCAGAACAAGAGGCCATAAAAAATAGCGTTGCCTTTATTTGGCTCACCATGGTTTATACGGGATTATTGAAAAAAAAAGATGTTACAGAATTTAAAATACACTATCAACAACTACAAACTTCTGCTGAGCTTGACACTAGTTTTTATGAGATAACACATCGGCATAAAATAGAGGCTAAAGATGAATTTAAAATGCTCGTGAAACTTAAAAATTTTACTGAATTAAGTAAGGGAACCTTGCTGGCTCTACACAATCGAAATGAAATAAAAACAACTACTAATACTATAATTTTTATGCCTTTGTACCAAACACAGGGAGAGGAGGGTTTCTTTTTAATACGAAACATTCCTTTATTGGCATTATGGGCCTCCATTCTTTTTAGAAAAATTAGGCTAGATGCATTACTTACTATATTTCCCGGGGTGTCTTGGGGAAACTCCAAAAAAGAGACTCTCATGGTCAATACAAGGACAGCAAAATTTTTCACCAAGCCTTTCTTTCATTTGTTGGGGTACAGAAACAAAACACTTAATGAAAATTATATTTTGATGAACAACCGAGAGCGCACAGCAAAAAACCATTTGTATCATAATACACAATGGTTTTGATGATAAAATAAAGGAGCTGCAAACGCTATATCAAATATAATTTAACCCTAATCTTGAACTTGAAAAACATTGTTTTCAGCGTTCACATCAGCCATTAATTGCGAAGGGTCTATTCGAATTGCCTTTATAGGCTTATCCAAAGTGAATTCGTATGTGGGGTTTGTCCAAGACCAATCTTTTAAAACAGTTCTGTTAAGATTGGGATAAGGATTCTCTTTTTCACCGCGCATCATTTGTAATGGGATATAAAAAGTCTCTTGTGAGCCATCAGCATATGCAACTAAAATATCTATGGGCATGGGCATTAATCCTATTCGCTCTAAACCTATTGTAGTTTTGTCACCATCAGCAACCACCTCTTTTATCCCATAATCTATGGTGTTGGTGGTCTGTGTCCAATCCATTAAATACCAATCCAGCTCTATGCCAGAAACCTTTTCTGCCGTTCTTTTAATATCATTGGGAACAGGATGTTTAAACTTAAAATCGGCATAGTATTTTTTAATGGTTTCCATTAGTTTGTCTTGCCCAATGATATACCCTAATTGTGATAAAAAGATGGAACCCTTGCTATAAGCTGCTACGCCATATGCAAAATTAACACTGTATCTATCTGAATGTGTAGTTTGCGGTTGTTCTTTACCAGATTGTACTAACCTATAATATCCCTTATAAGTTCTTTCTAATGGATTTTCTTTTTTCTGGTTCATTATTTGGTTCATGCAAAGCGTAGACATAAAGGTTGTAAACCCTTCATCCATCCATGAATGTTTAGCTTCATTGGTGGCCAATATATGTTGAAACCAAGAGTGTGCCATTTCATGGGCCATTACCCCAACCAAACTACCAAACTTTCTTTGCCCTGTTATCAATGTTCCCATGGCATATTCCATACCACCATCACCGCCTTGTATTACAGAATATTGTTCATATGGATATTTTCCAATGTTTTTACTGAAAAACTCCATTGCTTCAACAGTTTTTGGCTGTAGTTTTTTCCAGTTTTCTATGATATCAGGATTGTTCTTATAATAAAAATGAAGCATTGGGCCATTTTCTACTTGAACCATGTCATGTACATATTCTGGGTCTGCAGCCCACATAAAATCATGTACCATGGGTGCTTTAAAATGCCATGTTAAGGTTTTGCCCCGTTGTTTTTTTATTTTGGTTCCTTCAGCTTCATAACCATGTCCAATTTCTTGGGGGTTTTGTAAGTAACCACTACCACCAACAACATAATCTTTATCTAGCGTCAGTTTTACATCATAGTCTCCCCAAACACCATGAAATTCACGGGCAATATATGGGTCTGCATGCCAACCTTCAAAATCATACTCTGCCATTTTTGGATACCATTGACTCATGGAAAGCGCTACTCCTTCTTTATTGTCTCTTCCAGAACGTCTTATTTGTACAGGCACCTGTCCAGAGAATACCATGTCAAAAGTTGTTTTTCCTCCTGAAGGGATTGGTTTTGCCAAATCAACAACTAGAACAGTTCCTTCTTCTTGATAAGTTAACTTTCCCCCATCTTGTGTTAAAGACGAGACATGTAGAAACCCTATTTCATTTTCTTTAAGTTGAGAAATTCTACTTTTCCCATCTACGAACATTCTGCCATCTGGGTCCTGAATGTTTTTTAAACGAACATCCATTTCACTTCCTGGTTGAAAAGCATTGAAATAAAGATGATAATACACCCTGCTGATTTCATCAGGAGAATTATTAGTGTAAACCAATTTCTGGATACCATTATATTGATAGTTTTCCACATCCATATTCACTTCCATGGTATAATTCACGTGTTGTTGCCAATAGGTTGAAGAGTTTTGTCCGTTGATATGAGCAAACGAACAAATAGAAAGTAACGTCAGTAAAATTTTCATAATATTTATTTTCCTTTAGAAATTTGACTTGCTAATAACAAAGCATTATAGGCATTTACAATTTTTCCTGATGTTGAAATTTTATCAAAAGAAGATGTTTTAGAGGCATCTCCACCAAGAATTATAGGTGTTTTTAGGGGTAACCCAGATTGCAATATAATTTTCTTTATCTGTGAAGCTGTTAGTTTTGGATATTGTGACCAGATTAAAGCTGCAACACCGGCAACTGCTGGAGCCGCCATGGAAGTCCCAGGCATAAATTCATATTCATTATTTGGAACGGTTGAATAAATATCTGTTCCAGGGGCAAAAACATCCACATTTATTTTCCCATAATTAGAATAAGAAGCTAGAACCTCTGAACCATATTTACTGCCCAAAGCCCCAACCGTTATAACGTTATCTGATATCTCAGTACTATTGTTTACCTGATCGTTTGGGAAATTAGGATTTTCAGGGTTATCTAAATCTTCTCCATCATTTCCAGCAGCATGTACAATGAGTACATCTTTGGATGCGGCATACTTTATGGCGTCGTAGACCCATTGCGCATTTGGAGAAAATGACTTACCAAAACTACAGTTAATGATTTTTGCACCATTATCAACAGCATAGCGAATACCTAAAGCAATATCTTTATCATACTCATCCCCATTGGGAACTGCTCTAATGCTCATAATAGCAACATTATTTGCAACCCCATTTGCACCTTTTCCATTATTTCTTTCTGCGGCTATGATACCTGCAACATGGGTGCCGTGACTTTCGTCTTCTACTCTGTTTTGAGGATTTCCATTTCCATAACTTGTATCAGTAAAGTCATAAGGGTTGTCCCCTACTTCTTTTCTCCCATCAAAATCGACATTAAGGTTATAGTTTAGGCTTTCTGTAAAGTGCTTAATACCACCATTCAGCTCTTCAAATACTTCAGGAATGCTATCTGCAAAAGTGAACATTTGCATTAATACAGAAATATTTTGTTGCATGGCCTGATCTTCAGTTTTAATGGAAGCCAAGTCTTTTTTGGTGTATGTTTCTTTGCCAAGTTCTTTTTTAATTGCCGCATCTGCATTTTTTACAGTTTGTAAAATTTGCTCATACTGCTGTTTGTTTTGCAAATCAGTTTGATGTTTTTTATCTAATTCTGATTTAGCTTTTGTGCGCAAAGCCGCATCCCCTAGATTAAGTCTAAGAATACGCGCACACTCTAATTGTTCATTGTAAGATTCTCCTAAAAAATTATATCCATGAATATCATCTATATAGCCATTATTGTCGTCGTCTTTTCCATTCCCTTTAATTTCTTTAGTGTTTGTCCAAAGTATGCCGTCCAAATCTTCGTGGGTTAAATCTATTCCTGAATCCAATACAGCAACAATAACTTTTTTGCCTTTTTTGTTCTTTATAATTTCTGCGTATGCTTTATCAACACTCATTCCGGGAATTGTGTCTGTATAGAGGTCTAAATGTCCCCAGTTTTTTTTCTGGGTTTCAGAAAGCTCACCGATTTTTAAAGGAACAATTTCTATATTTTCAATTGGAGTGAGTACTAAAGAGGTGGCGCCACAACTAACAAGTAAAAACATAGCAGCAAAAATGCCACAGAATCTATTAAAGAATTTAAAGGTCATAATAAGAATTTATTTTTGCAAATTTACTTTTATTTAATGATTTCATAAAGAGGGATCAAAACATGGGGTGTTTCATGGTTTTTAACGATGTAAAACATCAATTAAAAAATGGAATCAAAGGTATGTGTTTTATTGAGTCGGACTCCTTTTTCTGTATGCTGAACGGTACACAGCTCATTATGGGCATCATGTTCCAAGAATAGATAATAATTATTTTGGACGGCCTTGTTAAGAAAACTTTCTTTCTCTGATAACGACAACAACGGTCTTGTGTCATAGCCAGTTATATAAGGCAATGGAATATGCCCAACTGTTGGCATTAGGTCTGCCATAAAAACAATGGTTTTTTCTTTATACTTTATTTGAGGAATCATTTGCTTGTCTGTATGCCCATCAACAAAAAGAATGCTAAAGCCTAATTCTGATTCCTCCAAGGTAGCATTTTCAATTCTAGATATAAATTTAAGCTGCCCACTTTCTTGCATGGGCAAGAGGTTTTCCTTTAAGAATGATGCCTTTTCCCTAACATTGGGATGAATGGCCCATTCCCAATGGTCTTTATTGCTCCAGAAAACAGCATTTTTAAAAGCAGGCTCATATCCAGTTCTGTCTTTGTTCCATTGAATGCTACCACCGCAATGATCAAAATGAAGGTGTGTCATAAAGACATCCGTAATATCATCTCTATGAAACCCCAGCTTATTCAATGAGCTGTCTAAAGAATGGTTTCCCCACCGATAATAATAGCTAAAAAAATTTTCAGATTGCTTGTTCCCTATTCCTGTATCAATCAAAATTAATTTATTGCCATCTTCAATGAGAAGGCTTCGGGCTGCGATATCAATTAAGTTTTTGGCGTCAGCTGGGTTGGTTTTGCTCCAAAGTGTTTTTGGAACTACGCCAAACATAGCACCACCATCCAACTTAAAATTACCAGTTTCTATAGGGTATAGTTTCATTTAAAAAGTAATAGCACCGCCAAAATAAGAAAAGCAAATAGAAGAGTGCGAAACGTTATAGAAATATTAAGATTCTAATTTAAAACGAACATTTTCAACGCTCTCTGTTGTTCCCACCAAAGTTACAATATCACCAAGGCGCAATCTGGTAAATCCATGGGATATGATTACTTGCCCATTTCGTATTACTGATAGCACAATAACGTCTGTTGGGAAACGCAAATCCCGCAACGTCATACCATGAATGTCTTTGTTCCTAATTTCAACATCAATAGAATCTTGGGCCGTATCCAGACCTAATAAGATAGATGTAGCATTTGGAGATCTAACAAAATGATCCAGTAAATTAATCATGGCCAAGGAAGGGTCTATAATACGCACCCCTAAATTATCGAGTCTTTCTTTAAACTCCCTAGATCCGTTATAACGAGCAATAATATCTTTTGTTCCTATATGTTCGTATACCAACTCGGAAATTTTATAATTGTTTTCATCGGATAAAAGGCAGACAATAACATCTGCATTTTCCAGTTGTAATTGTTCAAAAGATTGTAGTGAAATATCTGGGAGCGATACAATCTCAAAATCATTGTGGTTCTCTTTTACATCATCAGAAAAAGAAACAATTTTTGGCACCCAATTGTGCTGTTTTAATGTAACTGCAAGAGCAATGGATTGGCTTTCCAACCCAAAAATAATAGCGTCTTTAATACCATCATACTCATGTGCTTTGTGTTTTAAATGGCTTTCTCCCACAAGGTTAATGGACATTTTAAATAAAGGAGGGCCAATTAATTGATTGATAACAATTACTGCAATTATTATGGTTTGAAACTCATAGCCCCAACCTGGAAATTCATTGGCAATTAAAGTGGTTAACCCTAAGGCAACACCTGCTTGGGTCACATAAGGCATCCAAGAGATGAAAATATATTTTTTATCATCTTTTGCCGCAACTACTCCAAAAACACCACCAAGAACCATGGTAAAAAGACGCAGGGCAAAAAGAGCAAGAGCGATCCAAAACACATTCATCAGTGTTTGTAAGGATAATGAGGCTCCAGTGAGGGTAAAGAAAACAATATAGATTATTGGGCTTATTTCCTCTAACAACTCAACAAACTCTATTCTGTTATTACTGTAGTTGGTAATATAAAAACTCCCTATTATACAAATCAATAAGGGCTCCAACACAATTTCATGGTGAAAAATAGCCTCTGTATTTCCCTTAATAAATGCGGCGAACAGATATACCCCAAAACCAAACAGCGTAATAATAACAGCCTTAATGTGGGTATTGATTTTTAAGGACAAAGGAATTTGTAGAATTTTTCCAAGAAGAACCCCTAATCCAAATGAAAGAATTAATTCTAAAAGTAAAAACAGAAGGAAAGTAAATCCTAATTCATCTCCGTTGATTACTGCTTTTGCTACTGAAAAACATATTGCAAATAAGATGATTACCAATACATCCTTTATTACGGTAACCCCCATTGCTGTTTTGGTAAACGGGCCATTGGCACGCATTTCATTAATGACGGCAATTGCGGAAGAAGGCGATCGTGCAACAAAAATAACCCCGAACAACATGGCAATCATCAATTTTATGTTTGATGATAAATCTGCCATAAAAGGAATGTATGAAGCGGCATAATATATTGCAATAGTACTTAACAGAAAGGTAATCACCAACTGCCCTATGGTCATCCACTTAATACTTTTAATCCTACTGCGCAGTTCTTTTAAGTACAACTCTGAACCAGCAGAAAAAGCAATGATAGCCAAAGCTATATCATTTAAGAAATTAAGCTTTGGAAGTGATGTCTTCGGAATAAAATTTAACATAGAAGAACCCGCAATAATTCCTGTAATGATTAGACCTGTAATCAATGGAAACTTTATTTTCTGAAAAACTTTTGCTATCTCATGACCAGCAATGGCCACAATGGCAAAACCAATTAGAATAATGATAAATTGAGAGTCCATTTAGAAAAAAATGTTTTTAAGAAGCTTTAAATATATAAAAGGGAATATGAAGTTACAATAGATATTATAAAATAAGGAAGAATTAAATTAAGCTAATTGAATGTCAGTTGGGTAAGAATTAATATTTATCTTAAATTAGTGTTTTAACTCAAAAACCAACC
>Ga0256845_1000710_pt1 | contig 29581 bp, 23 predicted proteins | sample RiftiametaG_FD_189101 | JGI IMG/M metagenome (GOLD analysis project Ga0256845, IMG submission 189101) | Tube worm associated microbial communities from hydrothermal vent at the East Pacific Rise, Pacific Ocean - Riftia | ecosystem: Host-associated > Annelida > Integument > Unclassified ...
AAAATAACCTTAATCCTCTCTTTTGTGCTTTCTAATTAATTACTTAAATTTACAGAATGTAAACTTAAGATGTATAAACCAGTTGTTAAATTTTGAGTGTTAATGTTTAAAGAATTAGTAATAGTTCCGTTGTAAACAACTGACCCGTTAATAGCATAAATAGATACAGTTCCGTTTACTCCTGAAATAGTAATGTTGTCATTTGCTGGGTTAGGGAAAATGTTAGCGTTAATTACGTTTTCTTCAACACTTAAAAATTCAGCAACATCAATAGCTATTCTTGGTAAAAGTTTTCTTTCTCCATAAGAATACTGACTAATTCCTGTAATTGTGTAATGAGTACCTAAAACCTGAGCACCGTAATTATACATTTCATCATCAATTAGTAAAGAATCGGAAGCAAGTGCTACATCAGTATTAACTGTCCATAAACCAAATGGAGCACTATCAATTGTACATTCTACGTCTATAACTTTAACTAAAACACCTTCATAATCTTCCATTGATTTAACATCAGCAGTTGATAATGTAGTCGCTGTAGGGATTACAGTAGGGGTTGAGTTTAATGTGTAGTTTACAATGCTCTTTATTTGAGTTAAGTCAAAAAACTCATCAACTTGTCCTTGAACAGTTACTGAATCTCCCATTGATGGAGTGTTTACAGCATCATTAACATAAACACCAGACCAAGCACCATTTCCGTCTTGAATCCAATATCCAGCAGTTTTAACACCTGTTACAACACCTGAAGTTTCAATAAAGTTTCCAACTTCTGGAGAATCTCCAGTTGTAGTTGTTTGAATTTCAGCAATAGTTTTAGCTGTATAAGATACGTTTGCTACACTAATTGCTACACTATCAATTAACATTCCAATACCTGCAATATCAGCTGTTTCTTTAACAGATAAAATAAATTCAGTTGAAGTACATCCTGCTGGAATAGTAATCGTTTGTGTAACTGTTGTTAAAACTCCAGCAGAAGCTGTTGTTAAATCAACGTAAGGATTGTATGATCCCCAAGCTAAATTGTCTAAATCATAGTAAGATGTTCTAATTGAACCTTGCGTACCTATACAGTAAATGTTAATTTCGTAAGTTTCTCCAGCTGTTACAGCTAAAGTTTGTGTTGTAAATCTTTTATGACTAGAACTAGTATTTAATAATGATGCCATACCAGAACCATAAGTAGCACCTACAGTAACTTCTGAATAAGTGGCATTTGTCTTTGTTCCATTCCAACCAGTTGGGTCACCAGTTGCCCAAGTACTCAAATCACTTTGGAACACTTGTCCAAAAGCGGCGCTACCAAGAGTGATAGCTGTTAAAAGTGTAAAAATTCTTTTCATAATCTTTGTTTTTATTTGTTTTACTTTATTTTAAGTTCTGCTTTCTTTTAAAGCAGTATGTTAATTAATTTTTATCCTGTTATAATAATGTCATCTAATTCCCAAGTACTACCATTAGTAGCAGACCCCGTATATTTAAAACCAATAAATATACTTTGACCAGCAAATTGACTAAAATCAATGTCTCCTGTATTAGCAAATCCCCAAGCAGATGTATTTGGATCCCATGTTACAGATGCTGTAATGTCAATCCAGCTGGCATCATTAGGATTACCATATCCAATAAAGTCAGTAGATACTAATAACCTTAGGGGAGCACCTTGATAATTGACATCATTACCAAAGCTTAGTGTTGGAGATGAACTACTTTCGAATCCAATTGATGGAGAAATAAACCAATTTTCACAGACATTGTTTGCTGTACCATCCCAATTTTGTATTTTTAAATACGGACTAGCAGCTCCTCCTAAATCAGTTGTTTCCCATTGTACAGAACTTCCTATTACTGATGATGTAATCCATCCTCCGGAAGTTACTTCGTCATCATTAAAGTTTTTCGTAAGAGTTTCTCCTGATGATAAAGCAATACCTTCACATCTTTCTTCTGTAAAGTTAACTTCAGTTATAGAACGGATTGTTAATTGTAAATCAGAATTATATCTACTGACAATTAAAGTAATATCTCCATTTAGTGTTGGTACAGTATCATTTGCAAAATTAGCAAAACCACTTGAACGAACTAATATCGCATTTCCAGTACAATCAGTTAAATTAATGTTTTTAGATTGTTGTGCTGGTCCATCCGCATAAGTACCATTCAAGTCACCAGCAGAAAATTGTACATTCTTTAATTTAACCAATTTTGAACCATATAACCATTGGTAACTTTCGTCATTAGGTTCAGTAGCTAATGTGGTTAAAAATGAAGCACTCAATTCTTCAATCGTTACGATTTGAGGTGTTAATGGTGCGTTTGATTTTTGAATAGCGATATTTTTATCGAAATCAACTTGATCCAATTGCATAACACCAGCAAATTTACTTAACAATGTTCCATTCAAGTTAATTCTAATGTAGTCTCCAACAAATAAATCTCCACTCGATTCTAAACGCATATTAATGGCAGAGTTACCATCTTGAATAAAAAGATTTTTATAAACATTCCCATCTACTTCATCCATTGTAACTGTAGCAAAAACTGAAACGTCTTTATCAAATTCAATGTTTTCACCTTTGTACAGTGCTAAAAGTGTATCTAAAGTAATAATTTGATTATCTTCTAACACGGTAATTGGTGGGTGATCTACTTCTTTTTTACAAGAAAAAAGTGCCAAACTTAAACTTAATACTAATACTAATTCTTTCATTTTATATAATTTTTAAATTATCCTAAGATTTTAATGTCATCAATTTCCCAAGTACTTCCATCAGATGTTGTTCCTGTATATTTAAATGCAAAATGAACGTTTGTACCAACGTATGAGGTTAAATCAATACTTCCTGAATTAGCCCAAACCCATCCTCCTGGTGCTAAGGTGAATGAAACATTTGTCCAAGTACCTTGCTGAGTTGGATTTGAAGTTCCATCATAATCAGTTGAAATTAATAATTCAAGTATTGGTCCTGTGTAATTGTATGCATTATTGAAAGATAATAATGGAGAAGATATACTAGATAAATCAATTGAAGGAGAAATTAACCAATTCTCTGTATCATACTTTACGCCATCTACATAGTTTGAGATTTTAGCATAATCAGTTGCTGCTCCTCCTGAACTACTTGTTTCCCAAATTGCATCTGTTCCATAAACATGATGTTCCATCCATCCGTCTGAAGTAATACTTTCATCATCAAAGTTTTTAAGAATTTGAATTCCAGAAAATCTAGGAGATGTCATGTCTATTTCAGCATAAGATCTAGCTAATAATTGAACACTACTTCCAAAGATACCTACTATACATACTAAATCTCCACTTCCTTGTGCTATTAATTCAGCAGCAAAGTTAGCATAACCACTATTTCTAATCAATGCAGTGTTTCCTGAAGCATCTTCAATTATAAAATCATAACTTTCTTGATTCACATCATCAGCATAAGTTTTATTTAATTGAGGGGCTATAAATTGAACATTTTCAATTTTTATTAATCTCGATTGTAAGTTAGTATTTAATTGATCTAGTGTTAAAATTAAAGGTTCAATAGTTACATTTACAGTTTGTTTAACAACGTTTTTATCAATATCAACAGAATCTAATTGCATGACACCATTGTATTGGTTTAAAACGGTTCCTTTTAAATCTACTCTAATCGAATCTCCTACATATAATCCACCACCTGAAAGTAATCTTAGGTTCAGGGCTTTTGTTCCGTCTGCTAAATAAACTGACTTGTAAATATTCCCATCTGTTTCATCCATTGTTACAGTGGCGTACATTGATAAATTTTCAGTAAACTTAATCGGATAACCATTAAATAAACCTAATAATGAATCCATTGTAATCGTTTGACCTTTCTCTGGAAAAACTACAGTTGGTTCTTCATAAGTTTTCTGACATGAAATAACCGCTGTACCGATTACTAATGCTATTATAATTTTTTTAAACATTTTGTATTTCTTTATTGTTATTTCTTAAAAACTGAATTTAATATTTGCAAAGTAATTAGCACCATACATATACCCCAATTTAGCTGGGAATTTAGATATGTTTTGAACATCATATCTTAAATTTTCATAACCACCAGTGACGTAATTTTGGTTGTTTGTTAAGTTACTTACATTGACACTAATATTTAAGTAGTATTTAGAAAATTTGAAAGATTTTCCAGCAAATAGACTTACAGAATATCCGTTGTCTAATTTTGTTTGATCTAAAATTTCGCTAACTTGGGGATCAGTAGAGACATAATTAGCAATGGCTTCTTCAGTTCTTCTATCTGGGTTTGGGTCTAAATAAATATCTCCATAATAGTTGAAATTAGCCCCTGCAAACCAATATTTTTTACTTCTATATTTTAATCCAACTGATAAAGCCGATTGAGGCATTCCTCCAACTCTATAATTTTTCAAATAAATTGTTTTATTTTCATCTAACAATTCTGCTGAATTATCAACATAAACGTTAGCGGTTGGACGAGAGGTATATAGTGATTGACTATAAGCTAAAGCACCATTCGCTGATAAACCACCAATTATTTTACCTTCAACTCCTAACTCAATTCCGTGATGTAAATAGTCAACACCTTTCATTGAGTAATTTACAAACGAATTGTATTCGTCATGGTAAAAACTTCTTGACCAGTTAACGTTTTTACGTTCTGTATAATAATAAGTAGCTCTTAATTTCAAATTGGGATATTTTAGAATGTATGATGCATCTCCTGAGTATACTAATTCATTTTGTAAATCATCAACTAAAAAATCTCTTGTTCTTGGAGAAATAAATGCATTTCTTGAAAAAGGAGCTTGTGTTTTAATTAATCCATTTACAGTAATAAACTGTCTACCGTTTATTTTATAAGTTAATCCTGCTTTTACTCCAGGGTTTAAAAATGAGGCTACCTCAGAATCTCCTTTAGAGTCATCTGGGAATTTACCATTTTGATTAATTCCTTCTCTGTGAAAACTATTACCTGAAAGTTCAAGTGCCCAGTAAAAATCTAATTTATTATAGTCATAATTCATTTGAGCAAAAAGTGCAGCTTTAGAATTGTGGATGTAATAATCATGTCCAATTTTGTCGCCAACTTTTGCTAATTTGTTTGGATTGTTAATATCGTTTTGAGCAATGTCAGGATCTACACCAACTTGTGAAGCAAATCTATCAATATCTAACCAAAAGTCACCACCTAATAAATCTTGAACAGTAGTATACGAATGATTTCTTTGATATTGCATAGTCAAACCTAGCGCTAAAACAGAATGGTCATTAATTTCATTTGAATAGTTTGAAGATAATCCATACGATAATAGATTATTCCATCTGTTTTCAATAATGTATTTTGATCTTAATCCAATGACATTATTTCCAGTCACGCCATCAGCATTTTTTTGTTGAAAGATATTATTTTTATTAGTATAATAAAGTTCATCCCAATTGATCTGACCATAATTTTCATCATTAAGCCATTTGTCTTTTAAAATATTTCCGTTTAAAGAATCATTTTGAGCGTAATAGTATGAAGGTAAGTTTTTATAATAATCAGGTCTTGGATCTTTAGCATCAGACCAGTTCAATGACGTTTGACCGTATTTACCAAAACTCGTAGTTAAGGCCGTCTTTAAAGCTGATTTCTTATTTATTTTCCAATCGTGATTTAAATTAATAATCGGCATGTGAGAAATGGTTTGTCTTGAATTTCTTTTTATTACATCACCATTTACTAAGGTTTGATTACCCCAATATGAATTGTAGTAGTTATTACCTGTTAATTCATAAGTTTCTTGAGTTGAAATACCGTTTTTACCTCGCGTTGACGGAGCTCCTAAAATAGATAAACTGACATTGTGAAATTTATTAATTTGCTTTTCAGCTCCCAAATAATATCCCATGGCCTCATAAAATGTTCCAGCAACATAACCTTCTTTAGAATATCTCATTGACAATGAGCCAGCAAATGCCCATCCGTTTTTCATCATCCCTGTTGCTTTAGTAAACATTAATCTATGTCTATAAGCTCTGTTAGTTGATGAATATGATAAATGATTACCAGTTCTTAATCCTGTGGGTTTTGCATTAATATTAGAATAGCCACCTAAACCACCAAAATGATAAGGGTTTGAAGTTAGCCATGTTTTACCTTCTGCATTACGCGTCACATCATTTAATCCACCCCATTTATACCAAGTACCACGACCAGATTCTAAATCGTTCATGGGCATTCCATTAATCATAATAATATTTTGATCTGAATTATAACCTCTAATTCTAAATCTTGCAACACCAAAATTATAGGCAGCTGCTGCCGAAAATATATCTCTGGAAGACTGTAACAAGCTAGAAGTAGATTGACCACTACCTGATCCATTATCTAAATCATCTAACGTTGCCGTAAATGTTGGAATGTTTTGATTGACATTCAAAGAGTCATCAGTTGTTGTCGTTTCAGTAGTTTGTGAAAAACTTAAAAAACTTAGAGTACCTAACAGGTACGTTAATGTAATTTTTTTAATCATAATTGGTATTCTAAATCGCAAATTTGTTATGCGTAAATAATATTATATAGTGCAAAATTACGAAATAAATGACTTAAATAACAAGTTTGTTACGAATTGTTGAAAACTTAACAAATTGTTAATAATAGTATGACTGTAGTTTGGCCCATTATTTGATTTTAATCCATAAATTTGAAAACTTAAATACAAAAAACAAAATGATAAGTAATAAAGCTTTAAAAATTGTAATGCTAAATTTAGTGGCATTTTTATCCATAGGTAACGTTCTAGGGCAAGATAAGCAATACCAAGTAAGTTGTGTAGGGTTTTATAATGTAGAAAACTTATTTGATATCTATGATGATACAACTATTAGAGATGAAGAGTACACGCCAGAAGGGAAAAATAACTGGGATCAAATTAAATATGACGAAAAACTTGTTAATTTATCAAAAGTTATAGCGGATCTGGGGACAGATGTAAGTCCAGATGGATGCGCAATATTGGGAGTATGTGAAGTTGAGAATAAAAAGGTATTAACTGACTTAGTTTCAACTGAGAGTTTAAAGAATAGAAACTATAAAATTGTACATTTTGATTCTCCCGATAAAAGAGGAATTGATGTAGGGTTATTATACCAAGAAAAGTATTTTAAAGTAACTAATTCAGCTTCTTATGAAGTTAAGTTCTCAAACGGATCAGATTATCCAACTAGAGATCAATTAGTAGTAAGTGGAATATTACATGGCGAAGAAGTAAGTATTCTAGTTGCCCATTGGCCTTCTCGTAGAGGAGGATCTACTGCATCTGAACCAAATAGAATTGATGCTGCTAGAGTAGGAAGACATATTGTAGATTCGTTATATGCTATTAATCCAAATGCTAAAATTTTATATATGGGTGATTTAAATGATGATCCAGTAAATAAAAGTGTGAAAGATGTAATGAATGCAAAAGGTAAAGAATCAAAAGTGAAAGCCAAAATGTTTTTTAATCCAATGTGGGCTCCTTTTAAATTAGGAAACGGAACATTGGCTTACAATGATGCTTGGAATTTATTTGATCAAATCTTAGTAAGTAAAGGTTTTTTAAATGAAAAAGACTATTCTTCTTTATCATATTATAAAATGTCTGTATATCGTAAACCTTTTTTACTTCAGCATGGTGGTCGTTATGATGGTTATCCGTTTAGAACAAGAGCAGGTGGTAAACATATGGGAGGATACTCTGATCATTTACCAGTATTTATTACTTTAATTAAAGAAGTAAAATAAAATGGTAAAGTTTTTTGTTCTATTGCTCTCGGTATCTATTCTATTAGCTTGTAAAGTGAAGCAAATTAATAAGTATGAGGGTAATAATATTTCTATCACGGATACAACTTTTAAATCTAATGAGTTAGAAGAGATGATTGCGCCTTATAAGATAGAAATGGAATCAAAAATGAATAAAGTAATTGGACATACAAATACTGCATTAACTAATTATAGTCCAGAAAGTCCATTAGGTAACTTTGTGGCGGATGTAGTTTTTGAATCTGCCTTTCAATTTGGAATTGATAATAAGAAGGTGTCTTTGGAAAAGTGGAATACCATAAGTTTAATTAATTTCGGGGGCTTAAGAGCATCAATCAATGAAGGTGATATTTCTATTCGTAATGTGTATGAGTTAATGCCTTTCGATAATGAAATTGTTATTGTTAGCTTATCTCCAAGTGAAGTGACTGAAATGTTAAATTATTTGTTTGATAAAAATGGCCAACCAATTTCAAATGGCCAAGCTATTTTGTCAAGTAATAAGAAAGGGCTAGTGATCGGTGGAAGAGCTTATAATTTTGAAAGAAACATTAATGTCATTACTTCCGATTATTTGGCAAAAGGTGGTGATAAAATGAATTTTTTTAAATTTGCTCAAATGATTCAGACAGGAATTTTAATGCGTGATGCTTTGTTAGATTATGTAGCTCTAAAAAAAGAATTACCTGAGTTTAAAGTGGAGGATAGAATTTTCTTTGTTAAATAATTATGGATAGAAGACGTTTCTTATATAGTATTGGTGCTGGCGGTATAGTTGCTACAACTTTAAGTAATACAACTATAGATCAAAAAGAGTTTGGTAAATCCAGACGGTTGAATAAGGTAACTATCTTACATACAAATGATACACATTCACATATAGATGCATTTCCAATAAATCATAAACGTTATCCAAATAAAGGTGGCGTGAATAATCGAAAAGCAATAGTAGATGCAATCAGAAAACAAGAAAAAAATGTACTGTTGTTAGATGCAGGAGATATTTTTCAAGGTACGCCTTACTTTAACCTGTATGGAGGAGAGTTAGAATTAAAATTAATGTCCTCTATAGGGTATGATGCAGCGACAATGGGTAATCATGATTTTGATGGTGGTATTGATGGATTTGTAAAAGCGCTACCAAATGCTAATTTTCCGTTCCTATGTTCTAATTATGATTTTTCTGATACAGTGTTAAATGGAAAAACACTTGATTTTAAGATTTTCAGAAAAGGGCACCTTAAAATAGGAATCTTTGGAATAGGAGTGGAACTAGATGGATTAGTGAGTAAGGAAATGTATAAGGATACACAATATCAGAATCCGATAGAACAAGCCCAAAAGCAAGCTGACATCCTAAAGAATGATTATAAATGTAATTTAGTTATTTGTTTATCTCATTTAGGTTATTTTGCAAAGCAAAATGACATATGCGATACTGTTTTAGCAAAAGAAACAAGTAATATTGATTTAATAATTGGTGGGCATACACATACATTTCTAGACAAACCAGAAATGCATAAAAATAAAGATGGTCATGCCGTTTTAATAAACCAAGTAGGCTGGGCTGGTATTGTGCTAGGTAGAATTGATTTTTACTTTGATAATAAAGGAAACCCTGATCTATGGGCTTCAATTAATATGCAAACTAATGTTGAAGTAGGTTAATTGAAATTAGCGTAAAAACTAATTCATTCTTTGTAATTCTTCAACAACTGCTTGAGATTTTTTCGTTAACTCATTTAATTCAAAATCACTAACAGGAATAGGTTTTCCAATATTAATCTTAACAATACCTCTATTAAATTTTGTATTCGTGTCGGTTGGCCAAACGTCACTGGTCCCTTTTAATGAAACAGGTAAGATTTCCATTCCCGATTTTATAGCTAAGCTAAATCCACCTTTTTTAAACTTCTTTATAACTTTATCTTCACTAACTGTACCCTCAGGGAAAATTAATACTGTTTTCCCACTCTTTATTAATAAAGCAGCTTCATCTAAACTTTTACTGGCTGCTCTCTTGTTATCTCTATTAATAAAAATCATTCCAGTAGCTTGCATATACCAACCAATAAAAGGAGCTTTTTTTAATTGATGCTTCCCTATAAAATGTAAATTTAATGGTAGTATTCTAAAAAGAGTGGGGATATCTAAATAAGATAAATGGTTAGAAACAACAATGTAAGTTTTGTTTTTGTCAATATGCTCTAAGCCTGTAACTTCAGTTTTGGTTTTGGCCAACCATAATATAACTGGCGACCAAACTGTTCGTGCCATAATTAATGGCATTTTTCTACTGAATGTCAATACTAAAACAAGCAATGATGTGGAAATACACAAGATTGACCAAATAACCATTAAAGTTATTCTCATGTTAAACTAGCCTTCTTTTGTTCTAGATCTTTAAGTAGTAATTCTTTAGCTTCTGTAACGTTTCTTGAATCTTTAATATGTTTAGGTACTGGTTTTAAATCCCAGACTAATCCAACCCATGAAAATATTTTAAGAATGTAATAAGTAATATCAATTTCCCACCAGTAAAAACCTTGTCTTACAGTATTCATATAGTAATGGTGATTGTTGTGCCAACCTTCTCCTAATGTAATTAATGCCAAGAATAAATTATTTCGGGATTCATCATTACTTTCATATCGCTTATTACCAAACATATGCATTAATGAGTTGATAGAAAAAGTTCCATGAAATAAGATCACAGTACTTAAGAAAAAGCCAATGATTAAAGTAGAAACTCCATTTGATAAAATAGCAGACAATGACATTTCAGTATCAGGTGTATTTATATAACCCCCCAACATATATACAATAACAAGTAGTATCGCTGGTGGAATTAAATGATACTTATTTAACCAAACTAATTCAGGGAATTTCGCGTAATCCTTAATAAGATTAAATTTAGTTTCTTTATAATCAGGTCCTAAAATCCAACCAACATGAGAATAATAAAATCCATATATTTTTTTAGAATGTGGATCTTTAGGCGTGTCGCTATATTTATGGTGAACTCTATGATTGGCTGCCCAATGTAAAACTCCTTTTTGAACTGAAGATTGTGCACCAGCTGCCATGAAAAATTGAAATGCTCTTGATGTTTTATAAGTAGCATGACCAAATAATCTATGGTAACCACCAGTCACAAAAAACATTCTAATAAAATATAATGCGATACAAATTATCCAATCAGAAAATGTAACGTGTACATTTGGTAAGAAAGCTAAAAGTGGTGCTAGGTGCATAAGTAAAAATCCCTTTTGCCCCCAGTAATCAATTTTACCTCGCTCTTGTTTCTCCATGTTTGCTACTTTCGACATACTTAATAGTTTTTTGCAAAGATAAACTAAGTTGTTAAAACTTTAACAAGTGTTATGCATGAATAGTACTTTTGAATGAAATAATTATGATTTTTTGTATAATTAGTTTAAAATTAAGGTGTAATGGGCCCTTCTAAATGTAAAATATGATTTTTATCAAACAATTAAATTATTAAATTTGTTTAAAACTAAATTTTATGAAGTACTTTTTGCAGTTTTTAGTAACGTTTTGTATCTGTTCTTGTAATCAAACGTCAAATTCATTAAATCAAATTTCTGTTGAAAATAAAGATAGGGAGTCTCTATTTGTGACGTATAAGGTGAATCCAAGTCAAAATGAAATAAGCTTATATTGGAAAGATGATAGTGAAGATAATTTTGGAAACGCCAAAAAATTAAGTCAATACTTAGAATCACAGGGAAGTGAGTTACTGTTTTCAACTAATGGTGGTATGTACTTAAAAGATCGGTCACCACAGGGGTTATATATTGAAAAAGGGGAGGTAATCAGCTATTTGGATACCATTTCGTCTGCTTATGGTAATTTTTATATGCAACCTAATGGTGTGTTTTACCTGACCAATTCAAATGAAGCCAAATTATGTAAATCATTAGACTTTAATAATGACAATGTAAAATATGCTACTCAATCTGGGCCAATGTTAATCAGTGATGGTAAATTACATCCTAAATTTCAAAAGGAGTCTAAGTCAAAGTTTGTAAGAAATGGTGTAGGGGTTTTACCATCTGGAGAAGTACTGTTTGTCCAATCAAAGAAGACAATTAATTTTTATGATTTTGCGACTTACTTCAAAAATAAAGACTGTAAACAAGCTTTGTATTTAGATGGTTTTGTATCAAGAACGTATTTGCCTTCAAAAAATTGGATTCAGTTAGATGGCAATTTTGGAGTTATGATTGCTGTAACAAAGCGATTAGAATAATATAGAAGACAATCCTAACTAGTCTTTACCTTTTGTAATTTATAAGTAGTATAATCTTATCTAAAATAAAATTTTAATGTTTTAAAATGAGAATGGACAATTGAACCCAGTTTTTTGATTGGATAAATAGAGGGAAATAATTGTTTCACAAAGTTAAACGTTTGTTTCGTGAAGTTAAACGTTTGTTTTGTTGTGTTAAAGATGAAGAATAATAGATTGTTTTGTATATTTGCAAAAAATAAAAACAAATAATAATATGAAAAAGAAATTATTTTCGATTCTAGCTATTGGTGCAATAGCTATTACGTCTTGTAAAAAAGAAGAGGTGTTAGATTTAAGTTTAGGTGATGCAATTATTAAAGGTAATGTATATTCAAATTTAGATTATTCAAATGATTTAGTTAATGGAAGTTATGTTCAAGGAGCCGTTAAAGAAGGTGTTGAAGGAATGGCTATCTCAGTAGAGGTTAATACTTATTATTGGGATCAATCTCCAGATAATAACTATGATTATGCAAAAAAAACTTATACAACAACAACGGATGAAAATGGAGATTATGAATTAACAATACCAGCTACGGATCAATCTTATAATGTAAATATTAAATTCGCTGAAGTAGTTACATCAAGAGCGTTATATACAACAGATGGTTCTTCAGTTTCAGAAAATATTAAAGTGAATAGTTTCTCAAGAAACATTTCTATTTTTAAAGGAGCTGCTTTGAATATAACTGATGATAGATCTTCAAATACATCAGTAGTTGTAGCAAATTCTTATGAATATGGTGTAGCAACAATTAGAGGTACAGTAACAGGATCGTGGGATGTTGGTCTTTCTCCAACTAATTCTTCTGTTGGTTCTCCAATCATTGGTCGAACTTTAAAGTTTAAATATACTACAGCGCCTCAAGGTATGGGAGTAACAACAATTTATACTGCAACAATTGATTCGAATGGAGAGTATTCTGTAGAAGTACCAACAAATAAATCAGGTAACACTAGTTTTGTTGCTCTTGAAATTTATAGTGATGATTTTATCGCAGACCAAATTTTTAATAATGGTGGTTCAGATGCAAATAGAAGTGCTATTTATTCAGGTAACACAACAAATGCATCATGGTTTTATGATGCAGATATAAAAGTTGTAAACTTCAATTTTTCAGTTTCTCCTCTATAGTCAATTTAATAACAAAAATCAAAAGAATACAATATGAAAAAGATATTAAGTATAGCTCTTGGATTAATATTGACTGGGGTTACTATTGCTCAGAGCAATGACCAAATTCAAAATAAAAAAGGAGAAGATATGTTACCTATTAAGGGTGAATGGGCAGTAGGAGCAGGTTTTAACATGTTAGGTTATGTTGGGAATATGTTTAACGGAGACTTAAGTAATACTTATGGAAATAGTACTTTCAGAAGTAGCGGTTTAGGTGGAGCTAGTTTATTCGGTAAATATATGATTTCTAACGATAATGCAGTTAGATTATCATTTAATAATTCAGGATATAACTCATCTATTAAATATGAAGCATATGATAACAAAACTTCTGATCCAGACTCTTTAGTGTTTGATACTAGGATAGTAAGTTCATCTACTACTCGAATCGGTATTGGGTATGAATTTAGAAGAGGTAAATCTAGATTAAGAGGGATTTATGGTGGTGATTTTTTAGTAGGTTGGACTACTGGAACTAACTATAAATATAATTATGGTAATGATATGACCTATGGTAATCAAGCACCTAATTCAACTGAATTTTCTGAGTTTGGAGCTGTTTCTAATTTGAATTCACCTTTAGCAGAAAGAGTTCTTTCTGTAAATAACTCTAATGCGATTAGTGTTGGTTTACGTGGATTCATTGGTATTGAATATTTTATAGCACCTAAAATTTGTATTGGTACAGAATTTGGGTGGTCTGTTAACTATTCTAATAATGGAAAAAGAACTGTTGTAGAAGAGCATTATGATATATTCAAAGATGCTGAAGTTGGAGGTGTTGTTAATAAAACAACGGTTACTGAAAATGGAAGAAGTTTTAATTCTGGAATTGATAATGCGAATGGACAAATCTATGCCACATTCTATTTTTAAAATGCTAAGTCATTTATAAATTAAAAGCTCTGAGAAATCAGAGCTTTTTTTGTGCTCAATTTTCTGAATTTAATTATATTTGCTTCTGAAAATATTAACACTTAATAAGTCTTAGTTCTCGATCATAGAACCTAGCGTTAAATTAAAAGAATGAAGTACTACAATAATATAATGGAAACTGTTGGTAATACACCATTAGTAAAATTAAATAGTGTTATTAAGGGTTGTAAAGCAACTGTTTTAGCAAAAATTGAAACGGTAAATCCGGGAAATTCTATTAAAGATAGAATGGCTATGAAAATGATTGAAGATGCTGAAGAGCAAGGTTTAATTAAACCTGGTGCAACAATTATTGAAGGTACCTCAGGAAATACAGGTATGGGATTAGCTTTAGGTTGTATTCTTAAAGGATATAATTTAATTTGTGTGTTGTCTGATAAACAGTCAAAAGAAAAAATGGATATTTTAAGAGCAGTTGGGGCTGAAGTTGTAGTTTGTCCAACTAATGTAGATCCTGAAGATCCGCGTTCTTATTATTCAGTGTCTAAAAGATTAGCTAAAGAAACACCTAATTCTTGGTATGTAAATCAATATGACAATCCTTCTAACGCTTTAGCACATTACGAACAAACTGGTCCTGAAATTTGGAAACAAACTGAAGGGGAAATTACACATTTATTAGTTGGTGTAGGTACAGGTGGTACTATATCTGGAACTGGTAAATTTTTAAAAGAACAAAATCCTAAAATTAAAAACATAGGAATTGATACGTATGGTTCTGTTTTTAAAAAATATCATGAAACTGGTATTTTTGATGAAAATGAAATATACTCATACATTACTGAAGGTATTGGTGAAGATATTCTACCAAAAAATGTTGATTTTTCAGTAATTGATCATTTCGAAAAAGTGACGGATAAAGATGCTGCTGTAATGACAAGAAGAATTGCTAGAGAAGAAGGTATCTTTGTTGGTAACTCTGCTGGTTCTGCTATTGCTGGTTTAATGCAAGTTAAAGATCAGTTTACTGAAGATGATGTTATCGTGGTTATTTTTCATGATCACGGGAGTCGTTATGTTGGAAAAATGTTCAATGATGATTGGATGCGTGAAAGAGGATTCTTAGATATTGAACATAAAACAGCAAATGATTTAATAGCAAATCATTTAGACAAAGGTTTAGTGCAATGTGCTTCTGAAGAATTAGTGTCTCATGCTATTTCTAAAATGAAAGATTATAGTATTTCTCAAATTCCTATTACTAGAGATGGTGGTTTTGTTGGACATGTAGATGATACTAAATTGTTCCAGCAACTATTAGATAATCCTGAATTGTTAGATACACCTTTAGAAAACGTGATGCAAAAAGCATTACCTGTTGTTAAAGAAGATACTAAAATTGATGACATTAAAGGTTTAATTAATCATGAAACGCCAGCCGTATTGGTTGAATTGAAAAATGGTAAATTTAATATCATTACGAGATACGATATGATTAACGCTTTATAATATCATTAAGCCAATTAGAATAATAGACCAATTAAATAATACTATCCGTTTAGACAATGTGCCTAAACGGATAGTGTCTTTAGTACCTTCTCAAACAGAATTTTTACATGGAATTGGTTTGAATGAAGAAGTAGTCGGTATTACAAAGTTTTGTATTCATCCAAATGACTGGTTTAAGTCTAAAACTAGAGTAGGGGGTACTAAAACAGTAAACTTTAAAAAAATTGAAGAATTACAACCTGACTTAATCATAGCTAACAAGGAAGAGAATACGCAATTTGAAATAGAAGAATTACAGAAGCTATATACAGTTTATATCAGTGATATTTATACGCTAGAAGATAGCTGTCAAATGATGACTGATATCGGAGTGATGACTAATAAACAAATTGAAACAGAGAAAATTGTTTCAAATATTAAATCAAACTTTGAAGGGTTAAAGCAAATGAATAAAAGAGTATTATACCTAATTTGGAGAAAACCATATATGTTAGCAGGTCAAAATACATTTATCAATCATCTTTTAAATAAATGTGGTTTAACTAATGGATTTGAAGATGAAAATTCAAGATATAATGAAATATCTTCCAATCAAATAGCAGAACTTAATATTGATTACATCTTCTTAAGTTCAGAACCGTATCCATTCAAAGAAAAACATATTGCAGAATTACAAAAAATTACAAATGCAAAAGTGGTTTTAGTAGATGGTGAAATGTTTTCATGGTATGGTAATCGTTTAGAAAATTTTAAAGATTATTTTGAAAATGAAATAATGAGAAGCCTATTTTAAAAATTACTTTCAAAAACTTTTCGCCAACCTTTCCAAATACCAATCTCTCCAATAGTTTCATTATGCCATAGTGGGCAAAAAGTACCACCTACACTTTCTATTTCAGCTTTAAGGCTTTGAATTACAGCAATACTTTCTTCAGTTGATAAGCCTAAATATTGATTCAAAGTACCGTCCATATAAGTAATAGGGTGAATCATTAATTTAGTAATTGAATTAGTCGTTAAATCAAAAAATGGATAACTAAAACTAGTGCCAGATCTAAAGCCATAAGCATCCGCAAATCCCATTGAATAATCGTCAGTTATACCAATTGAATTTAATAATTGATAAGAGTGAGGAACGGATAACTTTAAAAAATGCTGTCTGCTTTTTGTTGATTTAGTATTACTTATTATGTTAAGTCTTTTTAATTCACTTTTTACTTTTGTTTCATTTAAATATGAACCATATGATGGATGAATACCAATAGAACCAGATTTTTTTAAATCAAGAGTTAATTGCTTTAAATTAGTACTTTCCCAGTGAATATTTTTATCAAATTTCCCCCAATCACCTAGTAAAAAGAAACAAGTCACAACATATCCTTGTGACACGCCTTTAATTATAGAATAGGTGTCAAATGGATCTTGTTTTTTACCAAGTCTAACTTTAAACTTGTCTTTGATAGATTTACGGTTTAATAAATCTTTAATGTCACTCGCAACGGATCTAAAAAAGCCTTTATTTTTAATGGCCCACGCATTATCAATGTCAAAAGTAATATGTGTGCTAAAATTAGATTGGACTTCTGAATAATCTAAATCCAATACGTCCCATAACTGTTTAACTAATAAATCTGCATTTGGCTTATGAAGCCTACCGTTTTTTTTGAAAAAGGAATGTTTTGCTGAGAAACGTAGATGTTCATCTCTTTCTTTTATAATATAGTCTTCAAAAGAACTTAGCATATAGAAAATAACTGAGAATGTGTCCTTTATTTTATTGATAGACCATTCATTATTTTCATAACTCAAGTCTGACAATGAATCAATTTTAGTATCAAATAGCAGACCTTCATTTGGTACGCTATGAGTATTCGGGATTAGTTCATTTGAGTAATTAATAAGTATTCCTTTAATGGACTTCAACTCAGTTGTGGATTGAACAACAGTGTAATCGATACCTTTTGATTTAAAACAAAAGTCTAAAACATAAGCTAATCGTTCCGAAAATAAAGGAGAATAAATGTAAATCACAAAGCAAAGATAATTAAGAAATCATATTATTATCAGCAAAGCTAAAATAATCGGTGTCTGTGATAATAAGATGGTCTAGAATGGTCAGATCAATTAACTTTGAAAATGCAATAAGTTTTGTTGTTAATTCAATATCAGCCGTACTTGGTTTTAAAGTGCCGGAAGGATGATTGTGACATAAAATTAAGGCAGAAGAATTGTTTTCTAATGCAGCCTTGAAGATCATCTTTCCGTCTGCTGTAGTTTGACTAAGACCTCCTTTTGAAATTAGAACGGATTTTAATATCCTATTCGCTCTATTTAAAATAATAATGTGAAATTCTTCGTGAATTAAGTCTTCAAAAAGATGCTTGATAAATTGATAAGCTGTAGTTGAACTTCTTATAATGGGTAAGGGAGCAGAAAGAACTGTTTTTCTTCTTCTTCCCAATTCTAATGCTGCAATAATACTTATTGCTTTTGCCTCACCAATCCCTTTAAATTTTGTTAAGTCTGAGATGCTTTTTTTAGCTAAAGTATTAATGTCATTATTTGAATCCTGTAAGATATCTTGACATAGCTGAATTGCTGATTTATTTCTGCTTCCAGAACCTATTAATATGGCTAAAATTTCGGCGTTTGAAAGAGAAGAACGACCATGTTGTAACAGTTTTTCTCTGGGACGGTCATCCAACGCTAAGTCCTTTATGGGAATGTAATTTGACATTTATTAAATTAGTGTAATTATAAATTTTAAGCAATATATAAAAAAAACAAAAAAAATGACTGAAAATCCATTTATTTTAGCAATATTTGGTGGAATTATTAGCTAAATAAGAGTAAAACTATGAGAAAAATTATTTTAACATTTTCTTTACCACTTTTTTTAATGTCCTGTGGTGGAGATACTATAGATGTGAATTCTAATCCAATAGCCAAAGATGAAATCACAAATATTGATAAAGTTTTAATTGAATCAGAAGCCGGATTGACGCCTTCAATTGGAGGGAAACTATTTAGTATTCCTTCTCCAGTGCAAATGTCTATGTTGTTGAAAGATGAAGTTGGCATGTTTAATAGCGAAATGATTTCTGACCCAAGTCTGATTTCTAAATATTCAACAACTCATAAAAAAGCGCTAAATATGGGAGTGTATGGAGCTGATTTAGGATATGCAACAATCTTTGAAAATAATACTATTGCTGTTTCTTATTTAGCGACAATTGAAAAATTGGCGGATGATTTAAGTATCTCAGGTGCCTTTGATGAAAGTCTTGTTAATAGATTTATTGATAATGGTAATAATCAAGATTCAATGCTTGTAATTATGTCTGATGGATATAGAGCTGGAGATAAATTCTTGAAAAGTAACAAACAACATGACGTGGCAACACTAATTTTAACCGGTGGCTGGATTGAATCTTTATATTTTGCTACAACATCATATTCAAATGAAAATAGTCAAGTAATAGCAAATAGAATAGGAGAACAAAAAAGTTCGTTATTAAATATTATTGAATTATTAGAATTGTATAATACTGAAGAGTACTATACAGAATTAATTGAACAATTAAATGCACTTAAAATGGATTTTGACTTAATTGAGTATTCTTATAAATTTGTTAAACCTACAACAAATGTTGAAGAAGGACTGACTCAAATTAAAAGTGAAACGTCAGTCATCATTAAAGAAGCAACAATGGTAAGTATAGTTGCTAAAGTTAAAGAAATTAGAGGAAATATTATAAGCTAAATTGAACACAATGAAAAAGATTTTAGGAATTTTATTAGTAAGCTTATTTGTTAATGCATCATTCGCTCAAGAATGTGATTCACTTACTTCTATTTGTTATGAGTATTTAAAAATTGATAAAAAAAACAATAAAACATTTATTTCAGATGGCCAAGTATATGAAGCATTTGTTGATGTGGAGCAGACTGCAGAGTTTAAAGTAACTCTATTTGGTGGCTCTTTTTATAGAATTGCTACTACTGCAGGAATAAGAGATAATTATGTGATTTTTAATGTATATGATAAAGATAGAAATTTACTGTTTACTAATGAAGATTATGACAATAAACCGTACTGGGACTTTAAAATAGAAAATACTATGGATTGCTTTGTAGAAGCAAGAATAGATATTGATAAAAAAGTATCAGGTTGTTTAGTTGTTTTATTAGGTTTTCAAAGGTAGATTTAAATGAGTGAAAGAATTTTAAAAGCCTTAATGCAACTTTTTGCAATCATTGCAAGAGTTGATGAACAAGTGGATGCGGAAGCTCCAATTACTAAGGGTGCTGGTCGTAAAATTGTAGAAGATTTATTATGGCAGGAATTAAATTCTTCTGATGTTCAAGAATATCTTGACTTTTTTGATGAATTTTTAATTTCTTATCAAGGAAAATCAAAGAAAAAAGATGGGAAAAGAAAAAGAACATCTGTTCACTCAGTTAAAGTACTTAGAATTTGCACACAAATAAATGAAGAGTTAACTCAAAAGCAAAAAATAATTGTATTATTTAGAATTCTAGAATTCATTCATGCTAATGATGAAGTGCATGAACAAGAATTAGAATTTGCTCAAACTGTAGCTGATACGTTTAATATTTCAATGAATGAGTATGATGAGGTTTATTCTTTTGTTGAAGATGATCTTTCTGTAATAAATGATTCTGAAAATTTATTATACATTACCAATCAAGAGCAAGTTAAAACTACTAATTCAAAGCATATATTTTCCCCTAGTTTAAAAGGTGAGATTAGAGTTATTAAAATAATAAGTGTAAATGTATACTTTTTAAAATATATAGGAAAATCTGATTTAAACTTAAATGGACAATTAATTGTACCAGGAAGACATATCATATTAAACAATGGGAGTTCAATTAGATCTTCTAAAGTAAAACCTATCTATTATAGTGATATCATAGGGAAGTATTTGTCAGATAAATCTAAAGCAAAAGTTGTTTTCAGAACAGACAATGTTGAATACGAATTTAAAGGTGGTAAGTTAGGTTTACACGATTTCAATTTTTGTGAAGAATCAGGAAAACTATTAGGGATAATGGGTGGGTCTGGTGCTGGTAAATCTACATTGTTAAATATTTTAAATGGAAATTATACGCCTTCTAGAGGTACAGTAACAATTAATAACATTGATATTCATCATAAAAGAGATGAGATTGAAGGTGTTATAGGGTATGTGTCTCAAGATGATTTGTTGATTGAAGAATTAACTGTTTTTGAGAACTTATATTTCAATGCCAAATTATGTTTTGGTAATTTAAATGATAAGCAGATAGCAAAAAGAGTGTTGTCAATGCTCGAGTCTTTAGGGTTGTATGAAACTAAAGATTTAAAAGTTGGAAGCCCTCTAGAAAAAACGATATCAGGCGGTCAGCGTAAAAGGTTAAATATTGCACTTGAACTTATTAGAGAACCTGCTGTTTTATTTGTTGATGAACCTACTTCTGGTTTATCTTCTCGTGATTCAGAAAATATAATGGATTTACTTAAGGAGTTAGCGCTTAAGGGAAAATTGATTTTTGTTGTAATTCATCAGCCGTCATCAGATATTTTTAAAATGTTTGATAAATTATTAATTCTTGATCAAGGTGGATATCCAATTTATAATGGAAACCCTGTAGATGCAGTGATTTATTTTAAACAATTAATGAATCATGTTAATAGTAATGAAAGTGAGTGCCCTGAATGTGGTAATGTAAACCCAGAGCAAATTTTCAATATTATTGAATCTAAAGTTGTTGATGAATATGGACATTTAACTTCAAAAAGAAAAGTAAAACCTATTGAATGGAATGAACACTATAAAGTACAGTGTGAAGCAGAAATTGAAGTAATTGAAGAAAAAGGTGATCTACCAGAAAGTATTTTTAAAATTCCAAAATTCTTAAAGCAATTTAGAATCTATTTTACAAGAGATGTCATGTCAAAAATGACAAATAAACAATACGTGCTTATTAATTTATTAGAAGCACCTCTATTAGCTGCTATATTAGCGTTCTTTTTAAAATTTTATAATACAGATTCCATAACAGGTGAATATGTATTTAGATTAAATCAAAATTTGCCGTCTTATCTATTTGTTTCAGTAATTGTAGCATTGTTCATTGGGTTAACGGTTTCAGCAGAAGAAATTATTAAAGATAAAAAGATATTAAAAAGAGAGTCTTTTTTGAACTTGAGTAAAGGATCTTATATCTATTCCAAAGTTCTTATCATGTTTATGATATCTGCAATTCAAACACTGTTATTTGTGTTAGTAGGAAATTTGATTCTAGAAATTAATGGAATGTGGTTTAATTATTGGTTAATATTGTTCTCATTGTCTTGTTTTGCAAATCTATTAGGACTTAACATATCAGCTAGTTTTAATTCAGTAAAGGTAATATATATATTAATTCCAATTTTGATTATACCCCAATTACTATTTAGTGGAGTTATTGTTAAATTTGATAAATTAAATCCATTATTTAGCCAGGAAGATTCTGTTCCCTTTATTGGTAATATTATGGCTTCAAGATGGGCTTATGAAGCATTAGCGGTAACTCAATTCAAAGAAAATAGTTTTAATTCAATGTTTTACGATTATGAAAAAAACAAAAGTTATGCAACTTGGAAAAAAGACGCTTGGATAAAAACATTGAGTTCAAAACTAGATTATGTTAAAATTAACATTGATAAGCCTGAATTGAAAGAGAAAACAATCTTAGCATTATCAATCGTTAAAAATGAACTTTCTAGAGAAACACAATTCGTAAATTCAGTTTCTGATATTGGATTATGTCACGATTGTGTAGATAATTTGGAAATAAACAAGTTCAATGATTCTGTGTATGTTGAAATAAATAGATACCTAGATGAAGTACTTAAACCACATTATAGAAGTATTGTAGAAAAAAACAGAAAACTTCTAAATATTAAGGCAACTAAAATTATGGATACATTTGGTAAAGATGTATTTCTAAAAGAGAAAGATGAAAATTCAAATGACCGATTAAAAGACTTTGTTGTAAATAAATTGGAAACAAGTTCTTTAGTTGTAAAAGACGGGAGATTGATTCAAAAAAAGGATTTAATATACCTTGATCCATACAATAAAGGCTTCTTTGGAGCACATTTTTATGCACCTCAAAAAAATATTTTCAATAATTTCATTAGTACATTTTGGGCAAATATTGGCGTTATTTGGTTGATGGTTATTGTGTTGACCTTTGCACTGTATTATGACCTGCTAAAAAAGATATTAAACTTTTTTGAAATAGTTTTCTCAAAATTAAAATTTACCAAATAAATGTAGTATATTTGCACTCCCGAAAGGGAAAATTGCCAAATCCAATTCGTTGGAAAGCACATGGTGGTTGTAGCTCAGTTGGTTAGAGCATCGGTTTGTGGTACCGAATGTCGTGGGTTCGAATCCCATCTTCCACCCAGTAAAATTAAAAGCAGTTCATAAGAACTGCTTTTTTTTGTGACTAAAATTAAGGATACAAATCTTATTCTTTTTTAACTCAATTAATTCCGGATTCTTAAAGTTTACAATTATTAACTAAAATTTGTAATACCTTTGAAGAAAGTAATAGATATATATAATGTTAGGTAACAATAAAGTCAATTTAATAAGTGTTACGGATTTTGAGAATAATGAAATTAACCTATTAGACAAATACAAGGGTAAAACGCTACTAATAATAATTTATAGAAATCAATGCCTAGGTTGTGCAGGTAGAGCAATCCCTTTAGCTAATGATTTTCAAGAAGAATTTAAAGAATTACAAGTGATTGGTATTCATACTAACTTTGGTAAGGAAAAAACAACTAAAGGAGAAGTGGGAAGTATTTTTAGAAAAGACGAATTTCCGTTTCCTATCTATGTAGATGAAAAACATGAAGTGTTTGATCAGTTCCAATCTGAAGGAACGCCACAATGGTTAATTATAACGTCAGAAAAAATACTGTACCGTTCTATATTTGGTTCTCAAGTAGGAGCGCAAAACAGAATTAAATATGCATTAGAAGATCTACTCAATGTGCAATCTCAATTCTAGAGGTTAATGTGTTTTGCAAAAACTATTCTCTTATATAACATAAACACACCAAGCTTCTCCCTTTTCTGCATTGCGCTGTGTTGAGTTTATCGAAATAAACTTATCAAAATGATGAATTCAATCGCCACAAATAATACAAAGTTGGAATTTTAATTACTTAGACTAAGTAATAATTTGAAGTGCCTTGAGGAAGTAACGAATAAGTATATTATGATTTAAGGACTATTTATTTTACCTATTGACTCAAAAAAATCTGGTGTTTATTATTATAATTTGCTAAACAAATAAATGTTGCCCAAAATTGTTTGCTCTATTAATTGTGTTAGATTTTATTTGGTCTTATATATTGAAGAGTTGGATAAATGAATCAACTCTTTTTTTTAGGCATAGGTCATTCAATCGATCAAGTTTTTTATCTTTGCATTTTTAATGTAATATGCAAATAGACCAACAAAGTAAAGTAGATTTAGAATTCGATTCAATTTGTGAAGTGTTGGTAGGTTTTTGTAAATCAACAAAAGCTAAAGAATTAGCATTAAATCTTAAATTCTTTCCTGATGTAAATGCGTTAAAAAATGAATTTGAAGTATTAGAAGAAATTCAAACGATTCATCATGACGATAAACTAAGTCTGCCTCATCCTAATTCAGAAGATATTGATGGAGCCTTAAAATTGTTAAGAATAGAAAACGGGGTGCTGATCCTAGATGAGTTAATTAAAATTTATGCACTTTGTATTGGGACTAAAGATTTAATTCATTTTTCAAAGCAAAATAGAGTAGAGGCGCCATTAATTTATGAAGCTTGTTCACATATTGATAGTATTGATGATGTATTGAAAATCATAAAAAATGTATTAAATGAAAAAGAGTTAGGTATTAAAGATGAGGCGTCAAAAGCATTATATGAAATTAGAAACCAACAACGCTCAAATAATAAAGAAGTAAATAAAAACTTTGAAAAAGCATTAAGAGAATATAGAACAGAAGGCCTTTTAGCAGATACTGAAGAAACGCATTTAGATAACAAAAGGTTATTAACGGTTCTATCACAATATAAAAAAAGAGTAAAAGGTAGAATAGTTGGGATTAGTTCAAAAGGAGTAGTTACTTATATAGAACCTGAAATTAATATTCAAATTAATAGAAATCAAGAACAATTAAGAATTCAAGAGCAACATGAGGTCTATATAATTCTAGAAAAAATTACATTAGAACTCCGTTCTCAAAGACATAACTTAAAAGCATTCCAAAGATTGTTAGTAAGATTTGATGTGTATAATGCAAAAGTGAGGTTCGCAGATACATATAATGGAATCAAACCTAAAATCAATACACATAAAAAAATGTATTGGGAAAATGCAACACACCCATTACTTAAAATAAAAAATACGGAATTAGGTCTTAAAACAATTGGTCAAAATATTGAATTGGACGACAATACAAAGTTTTTAGTTATTTCAGGACCTAATGCAGGTGGTAAATCTATTACTCTAAAAACAGTTGGTTTGGTCCAAATGATGTTTCAATCAGGGTTATTCTTGCCACTAACGCCTAATAGTCAGTGTTGCTGGTTTGATAATGTCTATTCTGATATTGGTGATAATCAGTCTATAGAAAATCAATTAAGTACATATAGTTATAGAATTAATAGAATGAAATTCTTCTTACAAGCGGCAAATGAAAATACATTGCTGTTATTGGATGAATTTGGAAGTGGTTCTGATCCTGAATTGGGTGGAGCACTTGCTGAAGTCTTTTATGAAGAATTATATAAAAAAGATACATTTGCGGTAATAACAACCCATTACACAAATATTAAAATTTTAACAGCTACACTTCCTAAAGCTGTTAATGCCTGTATGTTGTTTGATACTAAAAATTTAAAACCACTTTATGAATTATCTGTAGGGCAACCAGGATCTTCTTTTACATTTGAAGTCGCTCAGTTTAATGGAATATCTTCTAATTTATTAGATAAAGCAAAAGTTAAAGTGTCCGAGAGTAAAATAAAGATGGATCAATTAACGGTTGAGTTGCAAAAGGAAAAATCTAAGTTCAAAAAAATTAATACAGAACAGTATCAAGCCAATGCGAAAGCAAGAGGTAAAATAGCTGAGTATGATCAGAAATTAGTCGCTTTGTCTAAAAAACAAGCGACTCAAATTCAATTTTTCGAACAACAAAATAAATTTGTGAATATTGGAAGAAAGATTTTTGAGTTAATTAAAAAATTCAAGAAACATAAAACCAATAAATTATTGAATGAAGCAGTTAAAAAGATTGTAAGCATTGAAAAGGCAAAAATAGTAGAATTAGAGGATCCAATTGTATTCAAGCAAAATTTAAAAGCGCCTAAGTTACCAGATGTTAAAATAGAAGTTGAAGATATAAAAAAGGTAGAAAAAGAACTAAATTTAATTACAAAAAATAAAATACAAAAAGCAATTGCAGTAGGTGATAAAGTTAGATTTGTAAATCAAACAAAAACAGGAGAAGTAATTCAAATTAAAGGAAAAAAAGTAAGTGTCGTTATTGGTAACTTTACATTTAATACAACTTTAAATGAATTAGAACATTTTGATACAATTCATTAATCGATAAATTAGGTTAAAAAACAACTACTCAGATTAAATAAGAGTAGGTATTAGTGTTCAATACGGACTGAATTCTCAACAGATTTAAAACTACCATTTTCAACCTTAAAAGTTAACCTGACAATAAGTTAAAGTGGATACACTTTTTAATTTCAAGTACTTTAATTTATTTTGATAAAATACAATTTTTTTATTCTTTAGACAATAGTCAATTTCATTTATTTTATAATCGTATTGAGTGTATGTAATAAGTTTAATTAGGATAGTAGCAGACAAGTCTTATCTATTGTTAATGATTATTATAGTAATCATCAGTTTTTCATGTAATTTTATTAAATTTGCTTAAAAATAAGTTATGTTGAATACGCTACCTAATAATTCAAAAGTTTTTATATTCCAAGCTGACAGAATTCTTACAGATTCAGACAATGAAGTGATTGTCACAAAAATGAATTCGTTTTTACCTACATGGGCAACACATGGTGAAGAATTAACTGCGGAATTCACAATTCAAGATAATCTTTTTTTAATTGTTGGTAATAATGAAGATAAAGTAGCAACTAGCGGATGTTCTAAAGATAGCTTAACACATGCAATTCAGTTTATAGGCGAAAAATTAAACATTGATTTTTTCAATCGACTGAATATTGCTTATAAAATGAAGTCTGGTAATTTTGGATTAACAAATATGCTCAATTTTAAAATGATGATGCAGAAAGATGAAATTACGCAAAACACAATTGTAGTGAATAATTTGATTGAAACTAAAAATGACTTATTAAACAATTGGCAAGTGGAAGTAAAAAATAGTTGGCATAAAACTTTAGTGCCAATTTTATGATTAAGCTAATAGTCATATTATTACTAGCTGTTCCCTTCAAAACATTCGCGCAACGAGAGTATGTAGATACACTTGATTTTAAAACGGTTGTGTTAAGTAATTTAATTACAAAAAAATTAAATTCTGAGCGTAAAAAGAAAAAGGTAGACTCACTATATTATAATGATCAATTAAAAGAAATGACTCTGAATCATGTAATGTACATGGCTAAAAATAGTAGTGTAGGTCATCAACAGCAAAATAAACAAACAGCTAACATAAATAAAAGGCTTGAGTTTTTTGAAGGAAATAACCAATTTGTTGGGGAAAGCGTATTGTCAATTGATTTGAGAAAATTAATTATCAAATCAAAAGGTAGGTATAATTATGCTAAATTAGCCAAACTTATTTATGATAAATGGAAAAAATCGACTTTTGACTATCAACAAATAATAAACAAAAAATATTACTTTGTAAATCAACAATTCAAATTGCAAAACGGTTTTTTATATATTTGTCAAACAGTAGCCTCTCAACCATTTATTGAAGCTTATGATTATGTTAAAGGAGATCAACTTTTTGTGAAAAAATCAAAACCTTGTAGAAATTGTAAAGGAGTACAAAAAAAAATAAATAATGGGCTTGGACATGTAGGATGGTATTCAGTTTCAAATGATTCTATTTATTACTGGAATATAAAAAACTATTATAAGGGTAAACGTAAGAAAAACAACCTGAAGCTAATTTTTAATAAAAAAGGTACAATTGCGATTGACGTTATTCATCACGAACAAATTAACTGTAAAAGTAAAACAGCCTATGACAGATCACTTTATCATGACGGATACTATATAAATTATTTAACAAAAAATTCATTAAGAGAAAACATAAGTAATTCCCCAAGTTTAGTTCAAATATATGTTGGACAAATACCGGCTTTTAAAGACACCTTTTTTCAAGTGGATTTAAATTATTCAAAAAAGTGGAAGCCCTGTATGAATAATAGCATTATATATGTTAATCCAGACTTTTTTGAACCTCGTGAATATTATGATTTTCCTAAACCGGAAGTAAAACAATCAAATCAAATTATAATCAAAGATTCTTTAATTGTTAAAGTCCCATTTAAAAGGAATCAAACTAATGAAAATAGTCTAATATTTGATCCGCTAATTTTTGCACTCGATAGTATAACAAAAGAGAATCATATTGTGAAAACAATATTCTATACAGGAATAGCTTCAATTGAAGGGAATCAAAAAAGTAATAATAGGTTAATTAGAAAAAGAGGAATCTTAATAAAAAATCATCTGTTTAAATTCTATCCGCAAATAGAATTCAAAAGTCAGTTTTATGAAAATTTTGATGATTTTAGAGATGGACTGAGATTAATTGGGTATGATGATATTTCAACACTTGAGAATGATCAATTGCGAAATTGGACAAATAAAAATAAAGATGAACCAAAAATTGCTGAATTATTAAACTCTACTAGACAGTCATTAGTTTCAATTTCCTTTCATGATGAAATTAAACTTGAAAATATAAATTATACACTTTCGGTACAACACGTACAAGACTTAATAGATAAGAATAACCCTAAAAGTGCATTAATATATTTTCAAATAATGGGACATAAAGCCATTAATGGTGATAATGATGTAAGAGAGGGGTTAGCTAAATTGATTATTCCTCAGGCTCCTTTATTTAAAGATCTAAGTTGGAATTACTTTGTATATAAATTGAATCTAGGTAATCAAAAAGTAACGAATGCAGATTTAAATAACTTATTTGAAAAGGGTGCAATTAAGAATAAGACAGAGTTTTTGGAGTATAGGCTAATGTTCAATATTTTTAACAATAGTAATTCTATTAATACTTCTGACTTTCCTCAAGTAATTGGAGAAGTGAGTGGAAAAAAACAAATCGCATGGTTAGAAACGTTAGATCTTATCTCTGGAGTACAAACCAAACGATATTCTTCACAAATGGCAGCTCCAATGATTGCTAAAATGGCATTGAAAAATAAGTTTAATATGTATAAAACATATTTCATATCTCAATACCTTATAGATTGGGGGTATACAATGGAACCCTATTTACTACTATCTAAGTTTGCTAGACAAAAAAATGCATTCCCTAAACTATATAAGCAATATATAAAATTAGGTTACTTTCTACAACAGTTTGATAATAAAAGAGAGTGGAAAAGAATCAAGGCAGCAATGATTACTTTATCTCAAAAATCTCCTCAAGAATATTGCGATCTATTTAAATGGAATCAAATGGGAGTTAGAGCGCTTGAAAATAAAGAAGTGGTAAAAATATTTTGCGAAACTTGTAGGTAGTCTATTCGTTTTTTTGGCTGTATCCCCTCTAAAAGGGCACTGACCCTTCCTTTAAAGTTTATGAGCCA
>Ga0256845_1000711_pt1 | contig 29574 bp, 27 predicted proteins | sample RiftiametaG_FD_189101 | JGI IMG/M metagenome (GOLD analysis project Ga0256845, IMG submission 189101) | Tube worm associated microbial communities from hydrothermal vent at the East Pacific Rise, Pacific Ocean - Riftia | ecosystem: Host-associated > Annelida > Integument > Unclassified ...
CGCCACATAGCTGTTATCAGTCGTTAGGTAAGTCAGATAAAGAGCGACAATTGGTTTATAGAGGCTTATTTGATGAAATTATACCGGAGCATACATTGGAAGAAATTCGTGATGCATTGAATAAAGCTTGGGTGTTAGGCGATGATCGATTCAAGCAACAAATAGAACAACAAACGGGTAGACGAGCAAGCCCAATAAAGCGAGGGGGAGATAGAAGGTCGAATGAATATCAGGCTAGCAGAAAAAATCAATAACTCTGACCCCTTCGATTTTTGCATGATTTAAGCGAAATACTTTGATAATAACTAAAGATTACTTCCTTGTAATCTCTATCAAGATGTTTAAAAACTAAGCCTGTTTACCACTCAGCAATAGGACTTAAATCAGCTTCATAATCAACATTATCAAATCCAAATCCAAACAGTTTTAAGAAGTCTTGATTGTAACTTTTATAGTCACCTATTTCTGGAAAATTCTCTGTAGTCACTTGAGCCCAAAGCGCTTCAATTTTGCCTTGAATAAAATCGTTAGTTTCTACGCCGTCCATGCGCAATCTATTGGCTTCGTCTGTTGTTGGATTATCAGCCAGTAATAAGGTATTAAATAGTCCGTAAATTTGCTCAATCACGCCTTCATGAACACCTTCATCCTTCATTACTTGATACATTAATGAAATATACAAAGGCATAACAGGAATGGCTGAACTTGCTTGAGTTACAACGGCTTTTAATGAAGTGACGTATGCTTTTAAGCCAATATCAGAATAAGTGGTATTAAGCGCTGTAGTTGCTCTATCTAAGTCTTCTTTTGCTTTACCGATGGTTGCACGGCCATAAATTGGTTGAGTGATTTCTTTACCTATGTAGGTATAAGATGAAGTCACACAATTATCTGCAAGGACACCTGCATTGTTTAATTCTTTAATCCAGATTTCCCAATCTTCACCACCCATGACTTTTATGGTGTTATTGATCTCATCTTGATTAGCCGCTTCAAGGCTGACTTCATGAACGATTTTTTTGCTGGTATCAAAAGTTTTTGAGGTGATTGATTTTCCAACAGGTTTTAATGTTGAAATGTAAGCTTCACCGGTATCAGGATCCGTTCTTCGTGGAGACGCTAAGCTATAAATGACTAAATCTATTTTGCCTAAGTCTTGTTTAATGGTTTCAATGGTTTGTGCTTTGATAGCGTGTGAAAATGCATCACCATTGATTGTTTTAGCATATAGTCCCGCTTGTTTCGCTTGTTGATGAAAAGCCGCCGTATTGTACCAACCAGCGGTTCCCGTTCTTTTTTCAGTTGGCTCTTTTTCAAAGCAAACACCTAATGTTTTTGCTCCAGCGGCAAAAGCTGAGGTAATACGAGAGGCTAAACCATAACCTGTAGAGCAACCTAAAACTAAAACATTTTTAGGTTTAATGGCTAATTCGCCTTGTTGTTGAACGTATGCGATTTGTTCTCTGATACTTTCAGCGCAGCCAGCAGGATGCGCGTTAGTGCAGATAAATCCTCGGACTTTTGGTTTGATGACCATGATATAAGTTTCCTGAAATTTTGGTTTGAAAATAAGGCTTGAAATGAATAGCGGGGATTTTACCTTGCATTAGCGTGTTTATAAAGACAATTTGTCTTACTCTGCTTTATTGATAGGAGGGAGATCTCATTATGATAACTGGCTCTACTATTTTATCGAATTAATTTAGCGGGATAATTTAGCTAAATAGTGAGAGCCTGAATTGTTACCGCCTTATTCTGGGTTTTTTATTGCGATGAAGATGACTGATTTACATGATCTAATTGTTCAATTATGGGGGTTAAATTGATCCCTAACGCATGCGCTTTGGTTAATATGTCGTTGGATGAAAGGCTTCTTGCTTGAGACAATGCCCAAAAAACTGAAGCTCTCATTCCTGTGCGGCAATAAGCATGAATTTTGTCGTCATTTTGGTCAATTAAGCTAATAAATTCTTGTAATATGTGTTGTGGTATATTTAATCCTGATACTGGAATTTGAATAAACTTGATCCCATTTTCTGCTGCCGCAGATTTTAGTTCTGCAGACGATATTTGATTGGTTTCTTCTCCGTCTGGTCGGTGACAGATAATGGTTTTTATACCGTCATCGGCGAGTGATTTTATATCGTCACAGTTAATTTGTTCTGACACGGAGTAGCTTTTTTCAATTTGAATTTTTTTCATGGAATTCTCTTTTTTAAATAATAATTAAAGTTAAATTAATTGTGGGACTGATTTTATTAAAATATAAATGCCCATAATGATTAAAAATAGTCCAAATATTTTTTTTAGTTTGTCTTGAGGAACTTTGTTAGCTATTTTATTTCCAAGTGTGCTGCCAAGCGCGCCAACAATAATCATTACGCCAATTATTTGCCAATCTAAAGATAAACCTGATTCTTTTAAAACATCTAAATATTTTACAAAACCACTAAAGGACTTTAAGGCAATAATCACCAAACTAGTTGCTATGGCAACTCGCATGGTTAAACCACCAAGCAAAACCAAAGCAGGAACAATTAAAAAACCGCCGCCAACACCAACAATTCCAGTGAGTACTCCAACAATTAATCCATCAATAATAATTTTAATAACGTGGCGTTGATGATCGGATTGTTGTTCAATATTCTTTTTGGGTTTAAGCATAAAATAACTGGCAAGTAACATGACACCAGCAAAAATAGCCAGTTGCATAATGCCCGATAAATATACCGACAGCCAAGCGCCGCCGTAAGTACCAACCATGCCTGGAACACCAAATAAGAGTACCGTTGGCCAGTCAACTAACTTTTGACGAATATAAGGAATAGAGCCAAGAAGAGCGATTGATCCAACAATAATTAACGAACCAGCAATGGCTATTTTTTCTGGTTGATCAAGTAAATATACCAGTACAGGTACTGTTAAAATCGAACCGCCAGATCCCATTAAACCTAAACTTAATCCAATGGCACACGCACCTAATAAGGCTAAAATATTGAGTCCCATAATTACTCTTTTATAATATGTTGAGTGGGAGTTTTAAATAAGAAGTCCCGTTATCTTCTTTGGGCGGTAATTGCCCAGCTCTAATGTTGATTTGTACTGAGGGCAAGATTAAATCTGGCAGCTCTAAACTGGCGTCTCGTGTATTTCTGTAATGAATAAACTCGTCTTTGCTTATTTTGTCGTTGATGTGAATGTTGCTCTTTTTTTGTTCGGCCACTGTTGATTCCCAAGCAAAGGTTTTACGCTTGTCTGTGCCATAGTCATGGCCAGTAAATATTCGAGTGGATTCGGGTAAGGAAAGAATACGTTTGATTGATTGATACAGTGTTGCAGCATCACCACCTGGAAAGTCCGTTCGAGCCGTACCAAAGTCAGGCATAAAAATAGTGTCACCAACAAAAATGGCATCCTCAATTTTATAACTTAAACAAGCCGGTGTGTGACCTGGAGTATGTAATATGTCAATGAGACTGTCGCCAATTTTTAACTGATCGCCTTCATTTAATAATCGATCAAATTGACTGCCATCATCTTTAAACTCTTTTTCAAAATTGAAAATGTTTTTAAAGGTTTTTTGTACATCTTTAATTTGAGCTCCAATAGCTATTTTTCCACCTAGGACTTGTTTTAAATAACAGGCCGCAGAAAGATGATCGGCGTGAGCATGTGACTCTAAAATCCAAACTGTTTTTAATTGTTTGGACTGAATATAAGCGATGAGTTGATCGGCAGAATGGGTTTCTATACGTCCTGATGCAGGTCGGAAGTCATGGACTGAATCAATAATGATGCATTCTTTACTCTCGTTGTCAGAAACCACATATGAAACGGTAAAAGTTGAGTGATCAAAAAATGCTTGGATAGAAATATTGCTCATGATATTACCTGTATTATATTTTTAGCGCCTTAATATTAGTAAAATCTAATATATCTTGTTTTCATCAATGACGCAAATGCTTCGATTGCTTAAAACTATAAGTGAATTTGATTGTTTCTATCATATGAAATTAAGTGTTGTTTTTAAAAGTTTTGTTTTCGCCATTCGAGCATTCCGCCATCTAAATTGTAGACGTTAGAAATACCATTAGAGATAGCCATTTGAGCAGCTTTAGCGGATCGCCCCCCACTTCGGCAAACAAACAGATAGGTTTTCTCGGGATCTAAACTTTTAACATCGTGTTTGAAATTAGTTTGCAAAGTACTAAAACGGACATTAGAAATGTGACCTAATTCGTCTTTCCATTCATCTTCTCTCCGTACGTCGATAACTTCATCAAAATCAGCCCACATCTCCTTGGCTTTTCTGGGGGAAATATCAATGATTGGTTTTCCGGTTAGGGGGGAGACTAATTCACTGAGTTGTTTGACTAAGGTTTCTACGGCGGTGGTTGTATTGGCAGTAACTCGCTGCATTTTTTCGGTGGTATTGTTGTTATCTATGTCGATATGGGAGGCTTGTTCTTCAATGATTTCAACCGCATGATTGATCTCACCAAAATTTTCAACTAAGCCGTTAATAGAAGAATTTAACTTTTCCCCTCTGAGTTCAAAGTTATCAACAATGGTTTTTATAATTTTGTCACTTTCTGTCAAAATGTTAAGAATTTCATAGGTAGTCTTTTGACTGTTTTTAGCCAGTGACTTCATACTATCTGCAACTACCGCAAAGCCTTTGCCTGCGTCGCCTGCTCGTGCTGCTTCAATGGCGGCATTTAAAGCAAGCATTTCGGTTTCTTCACCAATAAAACGTATTGCCACTGTTTTTTCTTGGACTGAACTGAATTTAGACAATATGGTGTGTAAATCATCTCTTGATTGAGTTAGTAGAGATAAGTTACTAAGCACATGGCTTATTTTTTCGGTACCTCTTTGTGAAGTTTGTTTAGCCGAATCCGACATTTCGGTAATTTTATTAACCATTTCTGTTAATTCGGTAATTGTACTATTGATATTAGAGAGTTCTTTGGATGTATTATTCGCGTTATCAGCAATATCATCGAGCACTCCAGACATTACACCTAAATATTGTTCTTTTTGTTTTTGCTCTTTGTTTTTAAAGTTAGAGTGCTCAACTTGTTTTCGTTGAATGCTTTTCTCGAGTTCTTTTTGTGAGCTTTTTAACAAATCTTGCCATTTTGATATTCGAAGGCGCAGTTTGTTTCGGGCAATAAAATACATAGGGGTTGCACCAAGAGCAATCCCAAGAGCAAAAATGGTAATATCCATCAGCATAAAAGTTCTCCATATCCTGTGGAATAAGGATAGTCGTTAACCACGTCTTTTGCCATGATTTTGTCATTGCCGTTAATTCTCTAAAATTATCAGAATTTGCGTTCAAATTCGACTAAACTTTGATTGTTTGTCGTTATTGACTTGAATGGTAACGAGTGAACATTGAATATTGAATATATAGCAGGAGGCTCCTAATGATTTTTAAAGCGTTTTTCGACACGCGATCAGAAACTTATACCTATTTATTAGCAAAATCAAAAGGTTCAGAAGCCTTAATTATTGATCCAGTACTCGAAAATGTGGATGAGTATTTAGAATTTTTAGGTAATAATCAATTAAAACTGGTTGTCGCAATGGATACTCATATTCATGCGGATCATAAAACGGGTTTAGGTAAACTAAGAAACATTACTCGATGCATGACTTGTTTATCTCATAATTCAGAAGTTTCAACGATTTCACGAAAACTTTCAGACGGTGATTTAGTGAGCATTGATGGTATTGAATTAAAGGTGATTGAAACCCCCGGGCATACCAATGATTCCTGTTGTTTTTATGCTCAAGGTATGGTGTTTACTGGTGATACGTTATTTATAAGAGGTAATGGACGGACTGATTTTCAACAGGGTAATGCGGGTCAATTATATGACTCAATCAAAGATAAGTTGTTTACTTTGCCAGACGATACGATGGTGTGGCCTGCTCATGATTATAAGGGTGAACAGACTTCAACAATTGGTAAAGAAAAAATAGAAAACCCTCGATACTTCGGTAAGAGTCGAGAGGAATTTATTCAAATTATGGATAATTTAGACTTACCTAATCCTAAATTAATGGACATTGTGCTTCCCTTTAATCAAAATATTAGTGAAGGTTTAGGCCGTAAATTGGATGAAGAGGTTGAGTTAAGTCGTGAGCAAGTGAGAAAGCTAAAAGAGCATATTTTAATCGACTTACGAGAAGAGCACGAAATTGAAAAAGAGGGGACTCTTGAGGGGAGTTTTTGTTTACCTTTAAGGCATTTAGATAATGCGATTAAAGATTTAGAACACCCTATTAATTTAGCTGAAGAGGTTGTATTTTTTTGTGCATATGGAGAAAGATCGGCAATAGCGTTAGAAATGGCAAAAGAGGTTGGTTTTGCAAATTGTAAGCACCTAAAAGGCGGTATAAATGCTTGGAAAACCGAGGGTTTTCCAACGGTTTAAGAGTGTTTTGTTATCTGAAATTAGAAACTAAAAGTGGCTATTACTGTTTTTCATAAGGAAGCCTTATTTTAAATGTAGAATATTTATAGTACAACATGATGGAAAAAACTAGTTTCTATTTTACGGATCGTTCTATTTTATGAGGGTTCTACATTATGAAAAATATTTTGAACATCATCTAAACTATTTAACATTTCTAAAAAATTAGAGAACATTTCAGTTTCTTCAGAGTTAATCGTGGTGGTATTTTGAGGGATAAATTGAATTTCATCGACTTCAAATTTAATCTCCCCAAAAGCATCAGTTAATGCTTGTTTTGCTTTAAAGTATTCATTGTGAGGGACAAATACGCTGATCAGCCCTTCTTCATTTTCTATGTCACTAACATCAACATCTGCAGACATTAGCGCTTCAAATACGCCGTCTTCGTCATCGTTTTTAAAAACTAAAATCGCGCTATGGTCAAACATATGGCTAACACTGCCTTGCGTGCCAATTTTGCAATTCGATTTAGTGAAACAAGTTCGCACATCACCAAAAGTTCTATTAGGATTATCCGTTAGGCAGTCAACAATCACCATACAATTGCCAGGCCCATAACCTTCGTAACGAGCAACCGCGAAATCTTCTCCGCCACCGCCTTTGGCTTTATCTATGGCTTTTTCAATTACATGGCTAGGGACTTGATCTTTTTTTGCTCGATCAATAATCGAACGTAAGGCTAAATTACCTTCTGGATCAACGCCTCCCGCTTTAGCGCAAACATAAATTTCTCTACTGTACTTACTGTAAACCCGTGCATTAGCATCAGATGTTTTAGCCATAGACTCTTTGCGGTTTTGATAGGCTCTGCCCATAAGAAAGCATCCTTAATAAACTTGGTAAATGAAAGTTTTTGTATCAGCGAATTTTACAGTGCTTAAGTTAAATATGAAACCTAAAGGTGAGGACTAATTTATAACTGTTAAAGTAAAATATTGGTCAACAAAGCATTTCATCATGGTTCATTAATTGAAAAATACAAAAGCTTGGTTGATGATGATGCCTATTATGCCAGTTAGTATATGTGTAGATTTTATAAGCAAAGCTCGGTATAGTTCGAAAAATTTTTTCCTTATATTAGGTCATTAGTTCAATAAATGTGATTAAAGGTTTCTTCTAAGAATATTTTTTTATGGGATGAACTGTTATCAATAGGCCTGGAGTTGTTATGTTTACTGAAAATTATTACTTACAAGACGCAAAAACAATTAAGATCTCTAGGCAACAAGGCAGTGACTTTGCCAAAAGGATTGCTGGTGATTTTAATCCTTTACATGATATTGATAATAGTCGGTTTTGTGTACCAGGTGATTTGTTGTTTTCGATATTGCTTTCTAAATACGGCATTAGCCAAGAAATGACGTTTGATTTTCAAGGCATGGTGACAGGTGAAATGCCATTTCATTTTGAGCAAAAAGAACAGCAGATCAATGCCGAAAATGATAAAGGAAAAAAGCTTTTATCGGTTGATTATTCGGGTGAATCAACTCGTAATAGTGTGTTTGTTGAAGGTTTAATTCGTGCTTATGTCGCATTCTCTGGAGAAACGTTCCCTCATATTATTAATCGCCTAATGAAACAAGAAGGGGTGATGATTAATACTAGAAAACCGATGGTTATTTATGACCAAATGAGCTTATCTTTTCAACGTTTTTCGCAAACAGCACCTGAAGTTTTATTAAAAGATTGTCATTTTGATGTTGCGGGTAAAAGAGGCAAGGTTATTATGAACTTTGATTTACGCGCTGATGGTCAATCGATAGGTCGTGGTGAAAAACAGATCATAATGAGCGGCTTACGACCTTATGAACAAAGTGATATTGACCAGCTGGTAGAAAACTATAATTTTGCGAAAGCGAAATATCAATAGTCGTAGTCGATTTATGCGGTTTGTTAAATAATAATATGGATTCATTTTAAGAGATTAAATTAGAAAAAATTAACTTGCTTGTGTAAAAAGTGTCTTATAATTAATCGGATCGGCTGTTATTGTTTATTTTATGTTCAATTTAAGCATTCAGATCAAACTTTTTATAATTTTTTAATGACATATATAGTGTTAACCAACTAGTATAGCTCGAACCGATGAGTGGAATTTTTTCTGGTGTTGTTTATTCAATATGCTAGGATTGCGCTCAACGCTTATTGATGCTGAGTTGGCAATTATCAACGGATAATTAACTCAATAATAAAACGGGATAAAGAATGTTAGAAAATTATTTACCCATACTTGTTTTTATCGCTATTGGCCTTGGCTTTGGTGCTTTTTTAGAAATTGCCGGTTTCCTTGCTGCCCCCCGTAAAAAAAATGCCGATAAAGATCTTCCTTTTGAATGCGGTTTTGACGCGTTTGACGATGCCCGCAGTAAGTTTGATGTTCGTTTCTATTTAGTGGCAATCCTTTTTATTATTTTCGATTTAGAAGTCGCTTTTTTATTCCCTTGGGCTGTTGTGTTTCAGGAACTTAGTTGGTTCGCGATTGGTGCAATGGGGATTTTCCTTGGTTTACTGGTTGTTGGTTTTATTTATGAGTGGAAAAAAGGAGCTTTAGAATGGGAGTAACTCAAACTCATAATCCGTCGGCAGCAAATACTCTTGTTCCACCAACATTGCCAGAATTAGAAGACGCATTAAAAGAGTCAGGTGAAGTTAAACAGTCTGGAAAAGGCTATTTAGTGACCGGAATAGATACTTTAGTGAATTGGGCAAGAACTGGTTCTATGTGGCCAATGACATTCGGCCTTGCTTGTTGTGCTGTTGAAATGATGCAAGCGGGAGCGTCACGTTACGATTTTGACCGTTTTGGGGTTGTTTTTAGGCCGAGTCCTAGACAATCCGATGTGATGATTGTTGCTGGAACATTAACAAACAAAATGGCACCGGCTTTACGTCGTGTTTATGATCAAATGCCAGAGCCTAAATGGGTTATTTCAATGGGATCATGTGCAAATGGTGGTGGTTATTATCACTATTCTTATGCGGTTGTTCGAGGTTGTGACAGAATTGTTCCTGTTGATATTTATGTTCCGGGATGCCCTCCTACAGCAGAAGCATTAATGTTTGGGGTGATTCAATTGCAAAATAAAATTAAACGCACTAATACCATCATGAGACAAGTTTAAGAGAGACAGATTTTACGAGAGACAGATTTTAAGAGATATTAGCTTTAGATAGAGATATTTAAAAGAGATCAGGCGCAGAGATTAAATGACTAATAGATTTGCAAAATTAAAAACTTCAGTTCAACAAAGTTTTGCTGAAAAAATTCTAAATTGCAGTGATACACTTGGCGAATTGACCATTGAAGTATCTTGTGATGATTTAGTGCCTGTATTGAAAGAATTAAGAGACAACGACGAATTTTTATTTGAACAATTAATTGATCTTGCTGGTGTTGATTATCTTACTTACGGTTTGGATGAATGGGCAACACAAAAAGCATCGGCTGAAGGATTTGAGCGGGGCAGAAAAGATAAAGCTGAATCTCAATGGGACAAACCGCGTTATGCGGTGGTTTACCATTTGTTATCTGTCACTCTTAACCATCGAATTAGAGTTAGAGCGTTTGTCGAAGAAGAATCAATGCTGGTGCCGAGTGTGATTGAATTGTGGAATGGTGCTGATTGGTTTGAAAGAGAAGCATTCGATTTATTTGGTCTTTTATTTAACGGACATCCTGATTTACGTAGAATTTTGACGGACTATGGTTTTATTGGCCATCCATTTCGTAAAGATTTTCCTGTTATTGGTGAACTTGAAATGCGCTTTGATGAAGAAAAACAACAGTGTATTTATGAACCCGTAACAATTGAAGAAAGAATATTGGTTCCAAGAGTTATAAGAGATAATAGTTAGGTTAAAATTAAGCGTCGAGATTTTTTCAATGCTTAGTGAATACGAATAAATAATACAATATTAAAAGTCACTTTTATGGCAGAAATAACACATGGCTGAAATAGAACATTACACCTTAAACTTTGGACCTCAGCATCCTGCCGCTCATGGTGTTCTTCGTATGATCCTAGAGATGGATGGCGAAGTCATTGAAAGAGCCGATCCCCATGTTGGACTATTGCATCGCGGCACTGAAAAACTAGCCGAAATTAAACCTTACAATCAAAGTATTGGTTACATGGATAGACTCGATTATGTGTCTATGATGTGTAATGAACATGCTTATGTTTTAGCGATTGAAAAATTATTAAAAATTAAAGTACCAAAACGAGCGCAATATATTCGAGTCATGTTTGCCGAAGTCACCCGAATATTAAATCATTTAATGTGGTTAGGAGCTCACGGCTTAGATGTTGGCGCGATGACCATGTTTCTTTATTGTTTTAGAGATCGTGAGCCGTTAATGGATGCGTACGAAGCGGTGTCTGGAACTCGCATGCATGCTACTTATTTTCGTCCTGGTGGCGTTTACCGCGACTTACCAGACAGCATGCCTCAATACGATAAATCACCTTGGCGTAATGCAAAAAAACTGAAGTCATTAAATGAAAATAGACAAGGTTCATTATTAGATTTTTTGTGGGATTTTACTGAAACTTTTCCATCCGCTGTTGATGAGTACGAAGCGTTGTTAACCGAGAACAGGATCTGGAAACAGCGGCTTGTTGGTATTGGAGTGGTTTCACCTGAGCGAGCTTATCAATTAGGTTTTACTGGCCCAATGTTAAGAGGTTCTGGTGTCGCGTGGGATTTAAGAAAAAAACAACCTTATGATGTTTATTCAGAATTAGATTTTGATATTCCGGTCGGGCGTAATGGTGACAGTTATGATCGTTATTTAGTGCGTGTTGAAGAAATGCGACAGTCCAATAAAATCATTCGCCAATGTATTAAGTGGTTACAGCAAAACGAAGGTCCTGTGATGGTTGATGATCATAAGATTGCACCGCCTAATCGAGCTGATGTTAAAGAAAATATGGAATCACTCATTCATCATTTTAAGCATTTTACAGAAGGTTACTGTGTACCAGAAGGTGAAGCTTATGCGGCTGTAGAGCACCCTAAAGGTGAGTTTGGTATTTATTTATTATCTGATGGTGCGAATAAACCTTATCGACTAAAAATTAGGGCGCCAGGTTTTGCCCATATGTCAGCAATGAACGAAATGGTTAAAGGACATATGCTCGCTGATGTTGTTGCGGTGATTGGAACAATGGATGTGGTGTTTGGGGAGATCGATCGCTAATGACTGATTTAAATTATGACAAGTCACTGCATCTAAAAGAGCTGATCCCTCAATCAGCGATAGATGAAATTGAAGTTTGGATAAAAAAATATCCGGCTGAACGAAAGCGTCCGCCCATTATGCCGGCTTTAAAAATTGTACAAGAATACAATGGCAATTATTTAACAACGGAAACAATGCAGGCTGTTGCTGAATATTTAGATGTGCCTCACGTAGCGGTTTATGAAGTAGCAACTTTTTATACTATGTTTAATTTAGATAAAATGGGCAAACATGTTTTGTCGGTTTGTACTAATATTTCTTGTTCATTACGTGGTTCAAATAAAGTGGTTGAGCATTTGCAGAACAGATTAAATATTAAACTTGGTGAAACAACTAAAGATGGTTTGTATACCATTAAAGAAGTTGAATGTATGGCGGCTTGCGGTGGAGCTCCGATGTTAGAAGTTGATAAAATTTATCACGAAAATTTAACCGAAGAAAAAATCGACCAAATCTTATCTGATATCGCGGCGCAAGATATGCCCAGCACAGGAGGTGAATAATGGCTAATGAAGTTTGTTTTAGAACTCTTCACCTTGAAAAACCTTGGTCAATCGAAGCGTATAAAAGCGTTGGCGGTTATTCGAGTTTACGGAAAATCATTGCTGGCGAACTTGATCACGAAAAAGTTATCGATGAGCTTAAACTTTCGGCATTGCGAGGACGAGGGGGCGCCGGTTTTCCTACTGGATTAAAATGGAGTTTTATGCCGCGAAATATGCCGGGGCAAAAGTATGTTGTGTGTAATTCTGATGAAGGCGAGCCGGGTACATTTAAAGACCGTGATATTTTACGTTATAACCCCCATCAATTAATTGAAGGTATGATCATTGCGGGTTATGTAATGAATGCCACGGTTGGTTATAATTATATGCGAGGTGAGTTTTTTGAACCTTTTGATCGCATGGAGCAAGCTTTAAAAGAAGCAAAGGCTGAAAATTTAGTCGGAGAAAAAATATTAGGTTCAGATTTTAATTTTGAACTGCATAACCATTTGGGTGGCGGTGCTTATATTTGCGGTGAAGAAACCGCTCTTATTGAATCGATAGAAGGCAAAAAAGGCCAACCAAGATTTAAACCGCCGTTTCCAGCTAACTATGGTGTTTTTGGTCGCCCTACTAATGTTAATAATACTGAAAGCTATGCTTCCGTTCCTGCAATTTTAGAGCATGGCGGGCAATGGTTTTTAGATTTAGGTAAGCCGAACAATGGCGGTACAAAAATATTTTCTGTTTCAGGTCATGTGAATAATCCAGGTAACTTTGAGGTTAATTTAGGAACACCATTCAAAGACTTATTAGAGTTAGCTGGAGGCATGTTAGGTGGCAATAAACTAAAAGCCGTTATTCCGGGAGGTTCATCGTCACCAATCATTGGTGCGGATGCCATGATGGAAATTACCATGGATTATGACGCTATCGGCAAAGCCGGTTCAATGTTAGGTTCTGGTGCGGTGATTGTGATGGATGAAAGTACTTGCATAGTTGAACTTGCGGCAAGAACAGCACACTTTTATTATGAAGAATCTTGTGGGCAATGTTCTCCATGTCGTGAAGGTACGGGCTGGATGTCTCGGGTTATTCATCGTATTTTAAAAGGTGAAGGGCAAGCTGGCGATTTAGAAAATTTAGAACGTGTAGCGAGTAATATTATGGGGCGTACTATTTGTGCCCTTGGTGATGCAGCAGCAATGCCAATCAAAGGATTTTTAAAAGAATTTAGACACGAATTTGAATATATGATTGAGCACAAACGCAGTTTGGTTAAAGGTTAATTGAAATAATTAAGCTTAGTAAAACAGTTATGCAATCGAGTTTTGCTTGCATACAAATGAAATTAAAATTCGACCCTCATAGGTAAAGATAGGAAAGAATGGGCAAAGTAACTATAGAAATAAATGGTAAAAAATTGGTCGCTGATGTTGGCTCAATGATCATTGAAGTTGCCGATGACGCAGACATTACTATTCCAAGATTTTGTTATCATAAAAAATTATCAGTCGCTGCTAACTGTCGTATGTGTATGGTTGATGTGGCGAGTTTAGCTAAAGCCGTTCCCGCATGTGCTACACCAGTTGCTGACGGTATGGTTATTGAAACTAAGTCTGCAAAAGCGATTAATGCGCAAAAATCCGTTATGGAGTTTTTATTAATTAATCATCCACTTGATTGTCCTGTTTGTGACCAAGGTGGTGAGTGTGAACTGCAAGATTTGTCAGTTGGTTATGGTGAAGATGTTAGTCGTTACTCTGAAGGAAAACGTGTCGTTCAAGATAAGAACTTAGGCCCTCTAATTTCTACCGACATGACTCGTTGTATTCATTGCACACGTTGTGTTCGATTTGGACAAGAAGTGGTTGGTATTAGAGAAATGGGAGCTACTGGACGAGGAGAGCATATTGAGATTGGCACTTATATCGAATCGACAATGGATTCAGAAGTCTCCGCCAATATTATTGATTTATGTCCCGTTGGTGCTTTAACCGCAAAACCTTCTCGTTATAAAGCAAGAGCATGGGAATTAAGAGAGTCACCTTCTATTGCCGCTCATGATTGTTTAGGCTCAAACGTTAATATTCATCATCGCCGTGGCGAAATTATTCGAGTTGTACCAAGAGAAAATGAATCCATTAATGAAGTTTGGTTATCTGATAGAGATCGTTTTTCTTATCAGGCATTGGTAGAGGGAAAACGACTATTAAAACCAAGAATCAAAAAAAATGGTGAATGGCAAGATTGTGATTGGGAAACCGCATTAAGTTTTGCCGCTGCCGAGATGAAACGAATTATTGGCGCATCAAAAGGTGATAGTTTCGGTTCAATTGTTGGTAATAATTCAACTTTAGAAGAAAGCTTTTTAGCACAACGATTATTGCGTGGAATGGGATGTAATAATATTGATTTTAGAACTCGTCGTCGAGATTACTCGGCCGACGAAAAAGGCAATACTCGTTCAGGTTTTAATTTCCCTATGCAAGATCTTGATCATATGGATTCTACATTGTTAATCGCTGGTGATATTCGTCATGAACAACCGTTAACGTCGTTAAGAGTAAGGCGTGCAACGGGTTTTGGTAAAGTGATGGCGATTAATCCTTTTGATGGAGAATATAATTTTAGGTTAACTTACGAGATTCAGCCAAAACCTCATTTGCTCGCAATAGAGTTTGCCAGTGTATTGGCTGCCGCAGCCGCTCAAAATGAATCGGCTGTTAAAGCTGAAGTTAAAGAGTGGTTGAAAGATATTAGCTATGAAGCGGTTCATAGTGAAATAGTTAAAGAGCTAATTTCAGCTGAGAAAAGTTGTATTTTAGTGGGCGTTTATGTGCAAGAGCATCCGCAAGCGGAGTTAATTAACTGGCTAGCTGAGCAAGTGGCAAAAATCACTGAATCAAAATGGGGTTATATGACTCAAGGTTGCAACGCCGCAGGAAATAAATTAGCTGGAGCTGTTCCTTATCAGTCAGCTGTTGGCAGTCGAGCTTATGATGGTAAGAACGCTTATGAAATGATTACTCAAGGTTTGAAAGGCTATTTATTGCATAATTGTGAACCTGATGTTGAAAGTTTATGGGCTGATGAGGCATTAAAAAGCTTCCAAAATGCTGAGTGTGTGGTGGCATTAACACCTTTTGCTGATGGTCGTATTAGTGATTATGCGACTGTGATGTTACCAGTTGCCGGTTGTTATGAAACATCTGGTACCTACATTAATGTTGAAGGACGCTGGCAATCATTTACTGCGGCTGTATCAGCTCCAGGTGAAGCGCGTCCCGCTTGGAAGGTATTAAGAGTTTTAGGTAATTTGTTAGATTTGAACGGTTTTGATTATGAATCATCAGTTCAAATTCGAGATGAATTAAAAGAAAGGCATGAACTTTCAGCGGGTAAAAAAGTATCTAGAAAAACGCCAAAAGCATTATGTGCTGCAAAAGTTGAAGAAACTAAACGTGAATCCTTAGGTTTATATATGGTTGACCCAACCGTTCGAAGATCAAAGGCATTGCAACAAACCCCTAAAGCATCAACCCATCCTATTAGCATTTCGAGGGTTAAAACATGAGCGAAATAGATTTTGTTGGATGGTTTATGAACCTAATTTGGATCTTAGTCAAAATTGTTTTGATTATTTTACCATTAGTCTTGGCCGTTGCTTATGCTACGTATGCAGAAAGAAAATTAATTGGTTATATGCAAATGCGATTGGGTCCAAACCGTGTTGGGCCTAAAGGTTGGTTACAACCTATAGCAGATACGGTTAAATTAATAATGAAAGAAATTGTTGTTCCGCAAGGTTCAAGTAAGGTTTTGTTTATCATTGCCCCTATTTTATTTATTGGACCCTCATTTGCTGCTTGGGCTGTGATCCCTTTTGATGCTGAATTGGTATTAGCTGATATTAACGTTGGTTTATTGTATATTTTGGCAATGACATCAATTGGCGTTTATGGAGTGATTATTGCTGGTTGGGCTTCAAATTCTAAATATGCTTTTTTAGGTGCACTTCGTTCCGCTGCGCAAATCGTTTCTTATGAATTAGCGATGGGCTTTGCCTTGGTTGGTGTACTGATGTGTGCACAATCAACTAATCTTGGCGAAATTGTTATGGCGCAAGCCGGTGGAGTTTCTCATTGGTATTTTTTGCCGTTATTCCCACTGTTAGTCGTTTACTGGATTTCTGGTGTAGCAGAAACTAACCGTGCTCCTTTTGATATGGCTGAGGGAGAATCTGAAATTGTTGCAGGTTTTCATGTGGAATATGGCGGTATGGCTTTTTCACTGTTTTTCTTAGCTGAATATGCCAACATGATCTTAGTTTCATTTTTAACAGCTTTAATGTTTTTTGGTGGTTGGTTATCACCATTTGAAGGTTTAGGCGTTTTAGGTGAATTAACCGAATGGATCCCTGGAACGTTGTGGTTGTTGATTAAAGCGTCGTTCTTTTTGTTTATGTTATTTTGGTTAAGAGCAACCTTTCCGCGTTTTAGATATGATCAAGTTATGCGTTTAGGTTGGAAAATATTTATTCCTGTCACTCTAGTTTGGTTGCCGATGGTGGCGATTTTTATAAAGTTGGAATGGTTTTATTTTTAGTTAGAGTGCTGCAGTTAGAGCTAGAGTTAAAATTGTAGTTAGAATTAGAGTTTTACCCGTATCATATTAATTTAGATTAAATATAATCTTTTTGAAGAAACATTTATGAAAAGTATCAAACAATTTATTAATAGTTTTCTATTGCTTGAGTTACTTAAAGGCTTAATGGTGACAGGTCGTCACATGTTTAGTCCTAAAGTAACCATTCAGTATCCAGAAGAAAAAACGCCACAATCTCCTCGTTTTAGAGGCTTGCATGCGTTAAGAAGTTACCCTAATGGAGAAGAGCGTTGTATTGCTTGTAAGCTTTGTGAAGCTGTATGTCCTGCGGCGGCAATAACCATTGAAGCTGGTGTTAGAGAAAGTGACGGTTCAAGAAGAACAACCAAATACGAAATTGATTTATTTAAATGCATCTTTTGTGGTTTTTGTGAAGAATCTTGCCCAGTTGATTCAATTGTTGAAACCCGAGTATTTGATTATCATTTTGAAGAGCAGGGTGCACAAATTATGACAAAAGAAAAATTGTTAGAAATTGGCCGAGTGCATGAAGAACAGTTAGCAAAAGATATTGCTGCTGATGCAAAATACCGATAAAGACAAATGATTAAGTCGATACAAAAATAAATAGATTGAGACATTACTAATGAGTTTCCAAGTTATCGTTTTTTATTCTTTTGCCGCCTGGCTGATATTTTCGGCCTTGATGGTGATTACCAGTAAAAACTCTGTTAAAGCCGCATTGTTTTTGGTGTTAACTTTTGCCTGTGCGTCAGCCATTTGGTTGCTGTTAGAGGCAGAGTTTTTAGCATTAAGTTTAATTGTGGTTTATGTTGGTGCTGTTATGGTGCTATTGCTGTTTGTGGTGATGATGATGGATGTTGATTACGCGGCTTTGCGACAAGGTTTTGTCAATAAATTACCTTTGGCCGTGATTGTATCGGCTAGTTTTTTTGCTTTGCTCTACTTCTTTATTACACATGGTGAGTTTTCTTCAGACAATTTTGCTTTGCCAGAACCTCATGCCGCAGATTATTCAAACATAAAAGAGTTAGGGCGAATTCTTTATACAGAATATGTTATTGCATTTGAAATTGCGGCGGTCATTTTATTGGTCGCCATTATCTCAGCGATTGCTTTAACGTTTAGAGGACGAAAAAATCGAAAAGCACAAGTGATAAGCAAACAATTGAGTGCCAATAAAGCCAACCGTTTAAAATTAGTTTCTATGCCTGCTGAGCTTGAGGTGGAAAGTGCGGAGTTTGAAAGTGCTGAGGCAAAAGATGGTGCGCAAGATACGACAAAAGGAGAAGGAAAATGATCGGATTATCTGACTATCTTCTTTTAAGTGCCATTTTGTTTGCTATTAGTGTGGCAGGAATTATTGTTAACCGAAAAAATGTGATTACATTATTAATGTGTATTGAATTGATGTTGCTTGCAGTGAATACTAACTTCATTGCTTTTTCACATTTTTTACAGGATCCCGCGGGACAAGTATTCGTTTTCTTTATTTTGACCGTAGCTGCTGCTGAGGCCGCTATTGGGCTTGCGATCATTGTTGTATTATTTAGAAATAGATCAACCATTGATGTTGAAAAAATTAATCAGTTAAAAGGATAGCAACGCTTTATTATGCATAATCAATTACTCGCTATCGTATTACTCCCCTTAATTGCGGCTATTGTTGTCGGTCTTTTTGGTGGACAAATACAAAGACAATGGGCTCACCGATTAACCGTTTTATCTGTGGGTATTTCATGTTTGTTGTCAATTGATATTGCTTTAGGGCAATTGTTTGATGAAGTTCAAGCGGTTAATTACAACTTATATACCTGGGCTCAATTAGGTGGTTTGCAATTAAATATCGGTTTTTTAATTGATGATTTAACTGCAACAATGATGGCCGTGGTTACTTTTGTTTCGTTAATGGTTCATATTTATACCATTGGTTATATGAAAGATGATCCTGGGTATCAGCGCTTCTTTTCATATATTTCGTTGTTCACTTTTGCGATGTTGACATTAGTGATGTCGAATAACTTTTTACAACTATTTTTTGGTTGGGAAGCTGTTGGATTAGTCTCTTATTTATTAATTGGTTTTTGGTATAAAAAACCGACAGCTATTTTTGCTAATTTAAAAGCCTTTTTAGTTAATCGGGTGGGTGACTTTGGTTTTTTACTCGGTATAGCGGGGGTATATTTTGTTTTTGGTACATTAGATTATGCCGATGTTTTTCAGCAAGTTGAAGCGGGTTATCTTGATTTAACTATCCCCGTTACTGAAAATATTATTTGGTCAGCAACAACGTTTATTTGCATTGGGTTATTTATCGGAGCAATGGGTAAATCAGCTCAAGTTCCGTTACATGTTTGGCTGCCTGATTCAATGGAAGGTCCAACACCTATCTCGGCATTAATTCATGCGGCAACAATGGTTACTGCCGGTGTATTTATGGTGGCTAGAATGTCCCCATTATTTGAACAGTCTGAAGTGGCACTTAACTTTATTTTAATTATAGGCGGAACAACCGCATTATTTATGGGCTTTTTAGGTGTGGTTCAAAATGATATTAAACGTGTTATTGCTTATTCAACATTATCTCAATTAGGTTATATGGTTGTTGCGTTAGGTGCATCAGCTTATTCAATCGCCATTTTTCACCTAGTTACTCATGCATTTTTTAAAGCCTTATTATTTCTTGGTGCAGGCTCGGTCATTATCGCTATGCATCACGAACAAGATATGCGGAAAATGGGCAATTTAAAAAAATATATGCCTATTACTTACATTACAATGTTAATAGGCTCCTTAGCGTTAATCGGGACACCATTTTTCTCAGGATTCTATTCTAAAGATGGGATCATAGAAGCCGTTCATGCCTCAAAGCTAGCCGCTTCTAATTATGCTTATGCTTGTGTCCTTATTGGTGTTTTCTTTACCGCACTTTATAGTTTTAGGTTATTCTTTATGGTATTTCACACCAAAGAGCGAATGGATGAGCAAACAAAATCTCATTTACAAGAATCTCCAGCGGTTGTTTGGGTTCCACTTGTTGCGTTAGCAATACCCTCTTTATTAATTGGATATTTTTTGGCTCCCAGCATTGTTTCTGGTGAATACTTTGATGATGCGATTAAAGTCGCATCAAATCATGATACGGTTGCGCCACTAGTGGAACATTATCAACATCCACTGTCTCTTGCTTTAAGCTCTATTGGGCACCTACCGCTGTATTTAGCTATTGCTGGTGTATTCACTGCCTTTTTGTTTGTGGTATTAAAACCAGAGCTTAATGGTAAATTGAAAAAACTGTTAGGACCAATTAATCATGTTTTAGAAAATAATTATTATTTTGACAAAATTTATATTAATTATTTTTCTGCTGGTGGTGTCGGTTTAGGTCGAAAATTTTGGCAATGGATTGATGTTGCCATTATTGATGGTGTTATGGTTAATGGCACGGCTAATTTTATTACCTTTTTATCAACTAAAGTAAGAAAAATCCAAACAGGTTATTTATACCATTATGTTTTTGTTATGGTATTTGGACTACTTGCTTTATTAGGTTGGTTATATTATCAGACGTTAAGGTAGAGAATTATTTAAAAGCGTTTTTTCCTGCGTGGTATTTAGGAATAAATAAAAAGACAAATTCAAAAAGTTTTATTAAACAGGTTTAGATAAAAGTAATGTTAGAAAATTTACCGATATTAAGTTTATTGATCTGGCTACCCGTTGCTGGTGCTAGTTTGATTTTGTTTGGCGTTAATCAAAAACACAAACAATTAGTTCAGTGGCTTGCACTATTAACTGCCTCGGCAACATTTTTGTTGTCTGTTGTTGCAATGATTGAATTTGATTCAAGTCGATACTATTTGCAGTTTATTGAAGATAAAACTTGGATTGAGTCATTAGGGATCCATTATTCATTAGGCGTTGATGGTATTTCTTTACCATTGATAGTGTTGACTTCTTTAATGACTTTGATTGTCATTATTTCAAGTTGGAACAATATAAAATTAAGAAGCGCTCAGTATCTCTCTGCTTTTTTAATTATGTGCGGACTAATGAATGGTGTTTTTGCAGCAACCGATGTGATTTTATTTTATGTGATGTGGGAAGCAATGTTGGTTCCCATGTTTTTAATTATTGGTATTTGGGGTGGACCTAATCGTGTTTATGCCACGCTCAAGTTTTTTATCTACACTTTTTTTGGTTCGGTTTTTTTATTGATCGCATTAATTTATTTAGGCAATCAAGCCGAGAGTTTTAACGTTTTTAAAATACATAATTTAGTGATAGATGCAGATACTCAGCTATTGTTGTTTTTTGCTTTTTTAATTGCTTTTGCAATTAAAGTTCCTATGTGGCCGGTTCATACTTGGTTGCCCGATGCTCATGTTCAGGCGCCTACAGGTGGTTCAGTCATATTGGCGGCAATTATGTTAAAAATGGGAACCTATGGTTTCATTCGTTTTATGTTGCCTATAGTGCCTGATGCTTCGTTAGAAATGTCGAATATGATGATTGTTCTTTCATTAATTGCAGTGGCTTATATTGGTTTTGTCGCACTGGCGCAAAATGATATGAAAAAATTAATTGCTTATTCCTCCATCGCACATATGGGTTTTGTGACACTAGGTTTATTTATTAGTTTTTCTTTAATCTCTAATCAACATCTTGATGCGGCCGTTATGGGAATACAAGGTGCGTTAATTCAAATGATTTCTCATGGCTTTATCTCAGGCGCTCTTTTCTTATGTATTGGAGTTCTTTATGACCGAATGCATAGTAGAGATATTAATGATTATGGCGGAGTGATTAATCGAATGCCTCAATTTGCATTTTATTTTATGATCTTTGCAATGGCTAATGCGGGGCTTCCTGGGACTTCTGGTTTTGTGGGCGAATTTATGGTGATTTTATCGAGTTTCCAAGTTAGTTTTTGGATCGCCGCTGTTGGGGGCTTAACCTTAATTCTAGCCGCCGCTTATACGCTGTGGATGTATAAACGCGTTATGTTTGGCGATGTTGCCAATGACAAAGTTGCCGTCTTAGAAGATTTAAATGCAAGAGAGCGAATCGTCTTTATTATTTTAGCTATTATGGTTTTAGCCTTTGGACTTTGGCCTGCTCCACTGATTGATATGATGGCACCAAGTGTTCAACATTTAATTGATTGTAATTTAGTTTCAAAACTAACTCCTGAAGGAATGTGTTCCTAATGATTGCTCCCGTGAACTTTTCTATTCTATCAGCTGAGATATTCCTGTTAATTTCTTTGTGTGTAATCATGATTGTTGATTTATTTCAAAGAGACAAAGATCGCAAGCTGACTTTTATATTGACTCAAATAACGTTGGTTTTACTTTTTGTTTTTGGCACTCAAAATATAGAGATGCCAAGAGAAGTTGCTTATAGTGGACATTGGGTTGTTGATCCATTTGCGAATGTTTTGAAACTTGCGATTTACCTTGCAACTTTTATGGCGTTACTCTACGCAAGACCTTACATAAGAGAGCGTAATTTAATGCGGGGTGAATATTATTTGCTAACACTTTTTTCAGTGCTTGGTATGATGATTATGATTTCTGGCAATAGTATGTTAGTTATTTACCTTGGACTAGAACTGCTATCTCTTTCTTTGTATGCATTGGTCGCATTACAGCGAGATTCAAATTCTGCATCAGAAGCGGCGGTAAAATATTTTGTAATGGGAGGCTTAGCATCTGGATTTTTGCTTTATGGTATCTCGTTAATTTACGGTATGACTGGCAGTATTATGATTGATGACATTGCGGCTTATTTGTCTGTTAATGATGCAAATTTAATGATTAAATTTGGTTTGGTGTTTATTGTTGTTGGCATCGCGTTTAAATTTGGAGCTGCACCGTTTCACATGTGGTTGCCGGATATCTATCATGGCTCGCCAAGCTCCATCACTGCTTATATAGCGAGTGTTCCTAAAATAGCAGCTTTTGGTATGGCTTTTAGGATTTTATCAAGCGCCTTTGGTGAAAACTCTGCAGACTGGGCTCCAATGATTATGATAGTCGCTATGTTGTCTGTTGTACTTGGTAATATTATTGCTTTAGTTCAAACAAATTTAAAAAGGATGTTATCTTATTCGGCAATTGCTCACATTGGTTATTTCTTATTAGGTGTTTCGGTTGCTACTAACGATGCTTTTTCTGCATCGATGTTTTATATCATTGTTTACGCATTAATGACGCTTGCCGGTTTTGGTATTATTATCTTTATGAGTAAAGGTAAAAAAGATTATCAACAAATTTCAGATTTAAAAGGACTTGGCCGATTTCACCCTTGGTATGCATTGATGTTTAGTATTGTTATGATTTCAATGGCTGGTATTCCACCATTTATTGGTTTTTGGCCAAAATTAGAAATCTTTAGAATTTTGGTGACTAATGGTTATGTGTTTGAAGCTATTTTTGCCATTGCCTTTTCTGTTGTAGGCTTGGTATATTACTTAAAAGTGATTAAAGAAATGTTTTTTGCAGAAGCAAGTGAAGCTCCAATAATTTCTGAGAGTCGATCATTAAGAATTGCTTTAAGCATTAATTGTTTATTATTACTTGTATTAGGCTTAATGCCAGATACTATCTATTATTATTGTCAATCTGCTTTTGAATACTTAAATTAGCGGATGGGAGTATGGATGTTTTACAACAATTATTTCAACAATATTTACCTTTAATCTCTGAAAATAAAATCATTCAAGCCTTATTGATTTTTTTATTGAGTATTTTAGTCTCGATACTGGTAAAAGTAATTATTTACCGCATTCAAAAACACGCGACAAATAAAACTGATAACCCGATAGATGATCATATTATTGATGCTTTAAAGCATCCTATTGCGGTATCAGTCATTCTTATTGGTTTACGTTTAGCACTTGTTCGCTCGCAATTGTTTGCATCTTATATTGAATTGATTGATTCTCTTATTCTTACGGTAAGTGTTTTTTATTGGCTACGTTTTGTTATTAATGTATCGCATTATATTTTAAAATATTTAAGTATAAGTGATCGTAAAGTTAAAATTATTCAAAAGCACACCTTACCGCTATTCGATAATTTAGCCACCATTATTTTTTATGCGCTAGCCGTTTATTTTATTCTTATTGCTTGGGATATAAATATTTCAGCGTGGATAGCATCGGCTGGTATCTTAGGTTTGGCGTTAAGTTTTGCAGCAAAAGATACACTAGCCAATTTATTCGCGGGTGTTTTTATTTTAGCGGATAGTCCCTATAAGCTTGGTGACTTTATTGTTTTAGATAGTGGTGAAAGAGGTGAAGTAACACATATTGGCATTCGAAGTACTCGCATTCTAACCCGAGCTGATGTAGAAATTACAGTGCCAAATGCGATCATGGGTAATACAAAAATAACCAATGAAACAGCCGGGCCACATAAAAAGTATCGTATTCGTATTCAAGTTTCGGTTGCCTATGGAGAAAGCATTGAAAAGGTAAGAAAAGTTTTACTAACCGTAGCAAAAGAGGCGAATAACATTGAATTAGAACCAGCTGCAAAAGTGAGGTTTAGAACTTTTGGCGACAGTGGACTGTTATTTGAATTACTTTGCTGGGTAGCAGAACCTGTTTTGAGAGGTCGAGTAAGTGACTCGCTAAATGAAGCGGTATATAATAAATTTTTAGAGGAAAATATTGAAATACCTTTTCCACAGCAAGATGTTTATATACGCAGTTTACCAAAAAACAATTAAGATCAAATCATAAACTACAAAATAAGTTTATAACTTCTTTTAATTTCACTAGGCTTCTAATATGTCACATGGTGCTGACTCCACTAAATCAATTTTATACGCACTAACTGCTAATTTTTTAATTGCTATTGCTAAGTTTGTAGCCGCTTATATTACTAAATCAGGCTCCATGTTAGCTGAAGCAATTCATTCATTAGTTGATAGTAGTAATCAGGTCTTGTTATTGTTGGGCTTAAAAAGATCAAAAATTCCACCTAATCCAAATCATCCTTTAGGGCACGGAAAATCGATTTATTTCTGGTCATTTATTGTTGCTCTCATCTTATTCTCGCTTGGTGGGGTCTATGCCATTATAGAGGGACTTCATAAGTTAGAAAATCCAACACCAATTGACTCACCGTTTATTGCGATAGGCGTTTTGATTTTTGCCGTGGTGGCAGAAGGTTTTTCTTTGTGGGGTTGTATTCAAGAAGTCAATAAAGTGAGAGTTAAAAGAAGTTTCATTACCTGGTTTAAAGAATCAAGACAAAGTGAATTGTTAATTGTTTTTGGAGAAGATGTTGCGGCCTTAGCTGGTTTGTTTTTTGCGCTAATTGCCGTCATTTTAACCATGGTTACGGGAGACCCTATTTATGACGCGCTAGGTACCATTATTATTGGCGTATTATTAGTTGTGATTGCATTGTTCCTTGGTAAAGAAGTTAAAGATTTATTAATAGGCCAAGGTGTAGAACCTCATATTAAAGTCGACATGGAAAACTATTTAAACTCATGTGATGAGATAAGAAAAATATATAGCTTTCTATCTTTACAAATGGGAAATGATGTAATGGTTGCGGTTAAAGTTCAAATGCATGAGATTGAATCAGCTGAAAAATTGATAAACGATATTAACGATTGTGAGAAGCGTTTTAGGGAAAAGTTTCCAGCGGTTCAATGGCTGTTCTTTGAGCCTGATGTTACTGATTAACTAAACAGAATAAATAAACGACTTAAAACAAAAATAATTAATGGACTAACATTGTATATTAAATTTAAACTAATTTTTTCCTTAATGGATCATAAAGACAAACGGCGTTTGTTTTGGGTTTTCACTAGTGGACTCATTGCTGGAATTCTCAACGTTGTAGGTATTGCATCGATCCTTCCGTTTATCAGTGTGATTTCTGAGCCAGAATTAATTGAAAGCAATGAATATATTAAAATATTCAGTGAAGTCACTGGCATTAAATCTTTATTTGGAATCATTCTTTCTTTTGGTCTTATTTCTTTTGTTATGATTCTTTTTGGAAATATTGTTAATGTGTATGATATTTGGTTATCTGCAAAATTCGGTTTTTATAAAGAAAAACAATTAAGTAAAAAATTGTTATCAATATATTTAGACATGAATCAGTTAGAATTTAATAATAGAAAAATTGCTGAGAGAGTCAAAAATATTTTGACTGAAATCGATAGAGTGATTATTGATACACTCTTTGAAATGATGGATTTGATAACCGGTATTGTGGTTGCTACTTTAGTTTTTTCATTATTACTTTTTATCAATGTTCAAGCAGCTATCATTATTACGTGCGTTCTTATTTTTGCTTATTTAATTATTTATATTTTCACTTCTGATAAACTTAACAAATTAGGTGAAGAGTTTACCGATATAGAAACTGATTTATATGCGAATGTTATGGAAACATTAAAAAATCATCAAGAAATAAAACTATCTCAAAAAACTCAATTTTTCGCCAAAAGATACAATTCAATTTTTTCTAAAATGATAAAAAATCAGATTAAACTCGAATTCATAAGTCTTATTCCGCAACAAATAATTGAGATCACAGCCTTTGGAAGTATTATATTCCTAGCTATCTATTTTTCAGTAGGTGATAGTTCAGGTTTCTCTGTGGTTGCTATGTTAAGTATGTATGCTTTTGCCGCTTATCGTTTGATGCCTGTGATTGCAGAAATTTTCGACAGCTTCGAAAAAATTCAATTTGGCTCCGCGATATTAAAACGACTCATTAAAGATTTTAATGGAGAGGTAACTCCAACGAATAAAAATATTAAAGTTGATAGTCAATCAAAGCTTTCACGGATGAAGATATTTAAAAAATTAGATATGAGAGATATTTGTTTTAGCTATTCAAACAGCAATCATATTTTTAGTTCACTTAGTATTTCTATTTCAGCAAACCAATTTCATTGTATTGTCGGTAAAACTGGCCGTGGAAAATCGACATTACTTAATCTGATCGCTGGGTTGTATTTAAATCAGTCAGGTGAAATTACTGTAGACGGAAATAAAGTGCAGCTTTATGAAAATTCTCGGTGGTTTGAAGGTTTGTCTTATATCCCTCCTAATGTTCAACTAATTGAAGGCTCAGTATTAGAAAATATTGCGTTGGGTGAACGTTTGGAGGATATAGATAGAGAAAAAGTTATCAAGTATTCAAAATTAGTTGATTTGAATGCGCACATAATAACTTTGGCAGCGGGGTACAATACAATTATTGGTAGTGAAGGAACCTCTTTGAGTTCGGGACAAAGCCAAAAAATTGGAATTGCGAGAGCTTTATATCAAGAACCAAGTTTATTATTGCTTGATGAGTCAACTGACGCACTCGATATTACTTCAGAGCGTTTGGTATTAGAAGCACTCAAAAAAATAGAATCACTCACCATCGTTTTTGTTAGCCATCGCTTGTCTGTGAAAGATTTTGCGGACAGTGTTATTGACCTAGACCAATTGTTAAAAGGGTAATTTGTTAGTGCTTAATGATATCACTTTAAGTCGTATTGATTATGGTTCAATTGATTTTTATCAACTGCCTTTGCAGTGGAGTGATTTACTCAAGGTCAGTACTCGCCCGTCAATCTATACAAGTTTTGGTTATATTGATTTATCGATAAAGTACTTTTCTGAAAAAGAAAACGAAGTGTTTTTTTTGTTGATTAGAGATAAGGTTAGCTCTCAACTTATAGCAATTTTTCCGATGAGCATAGAAAAACGGAAGTGTTATAACCGCAGTGTTAAAGTGCTACAACATTGTATTACGACTTACGATAGTGATGTCGATAAGCCTTATCCTGTTATTCATCAACAACATGAAAAAAAATGTTGGTTAGCTTTTAAAGAATATTTCAATCACCAGTATATAGATTGGGATTGGCTCGAATATGATGAGCTAATACCTGAGTCGGGATTAAACCATGAGTTGAAAAAAAATTATTCATTCCCTCAATATTTTTCAAAACAGAGCGTTGGACCTGTTTCACCAATTATTAATTTAGGTGGACGATGGGAGGATTTTGAAAACGCTCACCGAAATATGCGTAAAAAAAGTAAGAGAATTGAAAAAGTTTTTGGTAGTAACTACCGTTATGTTATTTATCACAAAGAAGAAGATATGAATTATTGTCTTTCACAGTATGTTTCTACTGAGCTAGAAAGTTGGAAAAAAAACGAAGGGGTTTCTAGTAAGGATAACCAAAAATTCTATAGTGAACTACTTCCACTGCTAGCTAAAGAAGGACTTGTTTATGTCGGTATTTTATATGATGGAAAGATAGCTGTTTCAACTGAAATATCTTATTGTTATTTGGACCGGGTTTATTTTGCATTAGGCACTTATCGAATGAATTATTCGAAGTTATCTCCCGGTAGTGTCAGTACATCTAAATTTATTCAATTTTTTTTTGATAAAGGTTATAAGAAGGGGGATTTTTTAGCCGGTTTTGCTGATTATATTAATCCGTTATCTGACCATATTGAAGAGACTAAAAATACGGTCGTTTTCAAAATTAATTTTATACTTTTTTATTATCTTTTTATGAGAGTTCTTGGGAAAATTAAATCAATAATCAAATCAACTATTCGCCGATTAGGTAAATTAATTAATTATGCGCATTGATATTCTTGCTAGAGATGAAGTTCATAATATTACTCCTGAACTATGGGATGGTTTATCTGAATCAAGCATTAATACCAATCCCTTTTTTGAGCGATGGTGCTTATCTCCAGCATTAAAATATTTAGACATTGATGAAGAAATTTTTATTGTTGTTGCTTATAAAAATGAAAAGCTAATTGCTTTATTTCCTCTACAGATCAGAAACCATTATTTAGGCTTAAAATACCTATCAATTTGGCAGCATAGCCAATGCTTTTTGTGTGAACCTCTTTGTGATGATAGAGAAGATTTATACGAAGTACTTCATACCGTCATGTTGAAAAAGCAGCTGTCGATTATTCAACTACCATTTCATACAAGTAATTCTTTTGGACAATACATTGAGAAACATAGTATTTCTTTTACATCTCAAAGAGGATCTGTTGATGACTTCTCAGAAATTAAATCACATTTCTCTAATTTAGCAAGAAAACAAAAATCTGAAAATAAACGTATTGTTAATCGTTTATTCCAAGTTACCGCAGCTCGTTACGTTTCTTCAAAAATTGAACCCGATAGAAATTGGTTGGAGGATTATTGTCATATAGAGGATTCAGGGTGGAAAGGTTTGCAAGGAGGCTCTATTAAGTCCAATACAAATATCTATTTGTATTATAAAGAAATGTGTGTTTTAGCTACATGCCAAAACAAAATAGAATTTCAAGGTCTTTTTAATAATAGTGAAACCCTAGCAATTTCTTTAAGGATATATACTAAGAACAAGGGCTTTGATTTAAAAACGAGTTACAACGAAATTTTTAAAGGTTTTTATCCGGGAGTTGTTTTAGAAATCTGTAATTTGAATGAGCTTTCAAATTCTAAACTTGATTATTTGGACTCATGCACCGCATCGAATAACAGGTTAGTGAATAGACTTTGGCCTGAGCAAAAAAAAATTCAGATGAGTTACTTTTTTGATCATGGTCTGATAGGTCGGATGCTAAGATTATTGTACAAAATTAAAAGATGGAAGTATTCCAGTCCTGTAAAGACTGATTAACACTTTTACTAAATCGTTTATATGACTTAAAATTTATTTTATCTCAATA
>Ga0256845_1000712_pt1 | contig 29534 bp, 32 predicted proteins | sample RiftiametaG_FD_189101 | JGI IMG/M metagenome (GOLD analysis project Ga0256845, IMG submission 189101) | Tube worm associated microbial communities from hydrothermal vent at the East Pacific Rise, Pacific Ocean - Riftia | ecosystem: Host-associated > Annelida > Integument > Unclassified ...
GGATCTGACGTATCTTTCCAGTTTCAATTCCTTATAGGTAGAGTGAAAAGGTTTGGTCAGATATACGGGGTAAATGTATGGGTTTCGTTTCAATTCCTTATAGGTAGAGTGAAAAGTATAGAAAAAAAAAGATTTGCATTAAAACTCCCATGTTTCAATTCCTTATAGGTAGAGTGAAAAGAACAGTCAAAATCAGCACTATCCGATAATATATTACTTGAAATCTCATCTTTTTTCAATTTTTTCACCTTTTTTCCTGTCGAATTATTCATGATTTTACACTATTGCAGATTGACAGATCAGAGAAAGTTGATATCCTCTTTTTTATCCGCACCAAAAACTTCTCTTTTAATATATTTCATAGTCCTGAATTTATAAACAACCACCGAATCTTCATCTTTATGTTTTTTAATTATTTCTTCGAGATCGGAGATCAATGCCGTATAATTCGCATCGCTTATTTCTCCCTCAAAAACCGAATTTTGTACCCATGTCAAATATTGTCTGCATTTTTTCAACATTTTTACACATCTTTTTTCCCCGACATCATAGTATAGTATTACGAACATTGTTACCATTCCATTACGAAAGGTTTATATTTTTTTTCACCCATCAGATGCTTTTCCAGTTTATAAAGTTCAAGTCTTATCAATCTCCTATAACTTATATTTTTCTCCAGGTTTCCATGCTTGATAGTTTGTCCCATTCTCTCTTCTATACTTTCCAAAAATTTCTTTTTTCCTTTATCGTTTAATAAAATTCCGTTCAAATCTTTTTCAAAATCTTTTGATGATAAAATCTTCTTGTTAATAATTGAAAAAATAGTTCTGTCTCCTATTACCGGTTTGAAGATTTCAGCAACATCAAGATTTAAAGTAAATCGTCTGAAATTTGTAGAATGAAGAAATCCGATTCTCGGATCAAGATGAGTCTGGTAAATCTCTTTTAAGACAAATGTGTAAATAATGGAATTTGCAAAACTTATTAATGCATTTATGTAATCTTTAGGCGGTCTTTTATTCCTACCGGAGAAATGGAATTCGTTATTATCAATAATATCATTAAAAGAACCGTAATAAATTCTTTTGATATCACCCTCAATGGACATTATTTTTTTTATGTCATTACCCTTTAAGAGCAATTCCGTTTTTTTCTCTATTTCCCTAATATATTTACCGAGTTTCTTTTCTCTCCTGTTGTAATATTTTAATATTTTTAATGTATTTTTTGCTGCTCCCTCGATAAATTTTATTGCAATATTAATCCTTTCTTTTTCATCAAGATAATATTTTACCTGATTAAGAATCATAAATCCGGAGTTATAATGCTCTCTCGGATAGAATGTCCCCATATAGTAACCGTAATAATTAAAATAGGATAGCATTATCTCTTTTTGAGATAGAAATTCCAGTGCCTTTTTATTAATATCCACTTCACCGAAAACAAGAATCTCCTTAATCTGTTCAACGGGAATGAATTTTTTGCTTCCATCCTTGGTCTCAAAAAAGAGAGTGTTGTCCTTCCTTTTTAAAACACCGCTTGAAAAAATATAAATTGTCTCTTTCATACTCTACATATTTTTATTAGGGGATATCATAACCATCCCTCATTATTTATCATTTTCATAAATAAAATAATTCATATTATACATCTTAACTCCAACAAAGTTCGGAATATGAACAGTTTTTACAGGCTTTGATTCTTTTACTTTCCGGGATTTGATCCCGACTAATAAGTTCGTTAATTTCTTTATGTAATTTTTCAATTAGTTTTTTCTCATTGTCACCAAATTTCACGGGAATTATTTTTTTCTCTTTCGGGATACGGATTTCACCTTTAACGCTATGTCCTTTTTTTGATAAATGATAAAGATAGTTTAAGAGCTGCATTTTTGATGCCTCAACTATTTTTGAACTTTTTTTTACTTCAATTATTGTCAACAATCCGTCTTTTCCCTTAATAACATCAATTTTATTCTTGCCTATTATTATTTCCTTTTTTTCACGCTTGTATGTCTCTTCCGAATACAAACGCCCGATTGCAAGAAAGTTATTATATTGATCTCCGGTAATCTGTCGAGCCAAAAGCCAAGCCTGCCTAGGGCATATTAAATATGCTTGAATTATTGAGCCTGATATGTTCATAGGAGTTGTCCTAAAAAAATTGAGTCTTACATTCTTCTTGAAAAGCCTTTCTATTAAATTTTAAGTCATTTGTAATAAAAGTATCATATTTTTCGATATAATAAATTCCTGCTATTTCTTCTGTAAACGAACAAGAAAAAATTTGGTTTTCGTTGTATTTTGTAATGTTAAATGTAAAGAATTGCAGTAAAGAGTTAATCTTAGTCTTTTTGATTTTCATTTCAGCAAATTTTTCTATTTCATTAAGCTTTTTAAATTGTTGCCAGATTTTTGCCCCGTCTAATAAACCATTACTTAAAAATATGCTTTTAATATTTTCAAATTCTTTGATCTTGTATTGTGATATGTCAATTTTGAAAGGGAAAAATAAAGCGAAGTTTTGTGTTTTAATAAGAGTCATTGTGTTTTTTATACCTTTATAATTTAAATTTGATATTTCACTTTTAAATTTTTCTATTTCGTTATTGAAACCTGATTTAATACTTTTTCCGTTTCCCTCTATTTTTTCCAATACTTTTTTATAAAAATTTTGAAAATCCTTGTTTTTCAACCAATCTTGATTTTCTTTTTTTCTTAAATTGAATTCCAGTCTGTTATCTTCTTTATAAATATTTTTCTCATCATCAAGATGGAAAAAATAAGCTTTGGAATTTTCTTTTTTACAATTTCTGTTTATCCTTCCCAGAAATTGTTCTTCACTGTCAATAGTTGAAATATCTTTAAAACCAATATCCATATCAATATCAACGCCTGCTTCAATAACCTGAGTAGCCACAATTATTATTTTTTTATCTTTTTTTGTTTGTGTAATAACAAATTCTCTATATGCTTTGTTGTCATCTCCTGTAAGTTCATAAACTTCAAATTCATTATCATATTTTGTTTTTAATAAATTATAAATTTCCCGTGCAGAATCTTTTTTGATAAATTCAAATAAAACTTTTTGATAACTATTTTTTTCCATTTCGAAAACATGTAACAAATTTTGAATTCTTTTATCTCGTAATTCTTCCGAATACTGATTAAACTTTTCTTTTTCAAGTAATGAAAAATTTATTTTAACTCTATTCATAAAATATTCATTCTCAAAATAATCTGCTCTATTCCCTATCAAATTTACAAAATCGGAACTCTTTTCAAGTAATGTATCAAGTTTAGGAAGGGTTGCCGACATAATAATGATTTTTATCTTTAAGATTTTGGCATATTTTTGAAAAAATTCAATCATATACCACCAAAGGTTATTATTGTAAGATTGAATTTCATCAATTATAATAATTGAGTTGGCAAGTTGCCATAATGGATAGTTATCTTCTTTTGATGTTCCGAATAAAATACTAAATAATGAAATATGTGTGGTTAAGATAATAGGGTTATGAAAAAATAATCTGTTTAAATAAGATTTTTCATATTTTGTTTCTTCATTTTCCAGATTATCTTCATCAATTTTTATTGGAGTAATGGAATTTATAACTTCAATGTTTAGGGTATTTTCAAAAATATTATTAAAAACTTTTTTAGTTTGTTCAACGAGTGTGTTAAAAGGGAAAATGTAGAAAATTTTATTCAATTCATTTTTGTTTTTTAGTAATTGTAATGCAATATTTATCGAAGTTATAGTTTTTCCGCTTCCAGTTGGAGCTTCCAAATAGAAAATATTTTTATATAAATTTTTTAATAAATTTTCTTCTGCTTCCTTAAACAATTGATTTCTAAGTTGATTTATTCCTTTTGTGTTTGGAAATTGTCTAACATGTTCATGAAAATTTTTTTCAAATATTTTTTTTGTTTCATCATCAAATAATCCGAAATTTGTTGTCTTTAAATCAGTCATATATTCAGTTGTCGCATAGTAATCGGCACTTACTAAAAGAGAAAAAAGCAGTTTATTTAAAATATAAAACTCAAACTCTGGAATATTGAGATTAGATAATTCTTTATAAGCATTATTTAAATTTTGATTATTTATCCTTTGTATAAAAGTTTCAAAAGAATCTAACTTACCATGATGTTTTGAAATTTGATATGCAAAACTGTATAAGATTAAAGTTAATTTGTAAAAATCATGATTATTTTTTGTTTTTTCTATTTCATTTTGAAATGCATCAATATACTTTTGAGCAGATAAAAAAGAATGGTTAGATGAAGCAATTGTTTCTTTAAAGTCAAGATTATCCATTTTATATCTTTGAAAGGCTGAATTAGTTTTGCCTAAATCATGAAGATAAATTGCATTGAAGAACATTTTTTTCAAAAAGTCAGAATATTTATTTGAAATCAGATTTAACAAATTATCAATTATTTCAAACAAATTTTTACTTTTTATTATCAATTCCAAATAATCTTTTGTTAATTCCGAATGCTCTTTTAGGGTTTCTTTCGGTTTACCCTCTTTTTTGTGAGCAAAAATATTATTCGGTATCTTAAATAATTCAAAATTTTCATACATAAAATGTAATCCTAAAAAAAGAAATAATTATCTTTTTCAAATGCGAAAATCTGATTTTTTCTATTTTTTGCTTCTACTTTAAAATTGGTATAAATAAAAGGAGTTACTTCATAAAGATGGAATTTTTCTTTTAGTGATAGCGGTAAAAATTCTTTATGCATAAAACCTTGTTCACCGCGTGGAGGGAACGAATTGACAACAAAATTTTCATTCATAAAGATTGAAGATAGTTTTACCGAGAAATAGTTTTCATTTCTAATCATATTAATAATCCTAATATTCTCAATTTTTGCAGGATGATCATTTTTCCCAAGATACGGGATAAATTCGGTTTTTGAATTTTGCAAATAATCTTTTAATTTCTCAAACAATTTAATATCAACAGAACCATCCTCAAGTAAAAAAATTTGCCATTTAGGATTTTCTAACCATTGCTCTCTGACGATTAAATTTCCGCCTTTCTCTCGTGAAGCGTAACCTACACTATTGTTGAAAACCTGAATTTTCTTATTAAAATATCCTGTTTTAGAAAGTGGTTTTATGGATATTCTCAAGTTTTTCAGTTTTTCATAATATTCAGGATATTTTAATTTTTCTTGTTTTATTATGTCCTGCAATTCTTTTTTCTCTTTTCCTTTTAAAGTAGCTAATTGTTGATTTAATTTATCAATTTTGTCAAAAAGTTGAGTATATCCACCAAATCCTAAAATAGCTCCAAGCATTCCAAGAAGTGCAGGTTTATGAATATTATTATAAGTAAAATAAGCGTAAGAATTTACATCCGGTTTTTTGAAATGTGCTGTCTTGCCACTTAAAATGAAACTAATTGCTTCCATTCTCTTCCTTCATTGTAATTATATTAAAGTATTTTGCAGATACAGGTGATTCTAATTTTTTAAGTTTAGTGGTTGAAGGGTTATAATATATTTCAATGCTGTTTATTTCTTCATTTTTCAAAATCTGGCTTATTTTAGTTAAATCAATTTTTCGTTCTTGAGAATTATAAACAATATATTCAGATAAATCAGGAAGATAAAGTTTAGAGTTTTCTTTAGTTTCAACGAACATAGTAAATTCATTATTGGCTCCGAATTTTGAATTTGTTGCAAAAGAAGTTGTAGAGATTAAAGCCACTCTTTTAAATTCTGTGTAATCATCTTCTGTATATCCTTCAAAACTTTCGCCCAAAAATTCTTTGTATTCATTATAGTTTTTAGGATTTATAGAAAAACCGTAAAAGTAATGAGCTTCATCAACAGTTATTTTTGTTCCAAGGGTTGCTTGTTTCCCTTCTTTTCCTTTATCCGCAGCTTTTGAATCTTGGAACGGAGATAAAATATCTTGAACTTCAACATTAGTATCGTCAAACTTGTTAAAACCTTGTCCAAATTGAACAGCTCCGGTTATTGAAATATTTTGTCCTTCTTCTGCAAAAGTAGCTCCAAAGTTTTTTACATCAATACATTCAAAAAGATTTTTTAAAACATCTTTCGTTTTTGTAGTTTTCTCAATTTTAGTGAACAGTTCAGCATACCTTTCGCCAAGATTTTTAGGAACAATTGAATCTTTTTCTTCTTTCCAACTTTTAATAAAAAGAATCTTTTTGTTTTTTTCATTCCACATTTTCTTCATCGGGTATTTTAAAGCTTTATCACTTCCGAAAATTTCACCGTTACTTGTTGATTTTGGTCTACCTGTAAAATCAGCATTCCAATTAGCCATTTTTACCCCAATTCCTATTACGCCGTAAACTCTATTCATGTTATTTCTCCTTTTAATTTATTGTAAACATTTATTATAAAACTTTGGAATTCATAATTCATGTTCCTCAGGATTTCACCTAATGATAAATCAATCTTTTCTATTATTGTTTTTGTAATTTGTTTTCTGTGTTGTACTAATTTATCTGCTTCTTTAGTTCCAAGATTAAAAGCTTTAATTGTATTTTCAGCTTTTGGAGTACAATTTTTAGATATAATTTCTCCAGTCAGCAGATAATCCAAAAAATCATCTGGATTTTCAATTATAGGATTGATGATATAATCATAGTCTGATTTGCATTTTATATTCCTATCTTTAAATGTAGAACAAGTATCTTCTCTGTTGCAAGAAACCAACAGATTATTATAGTTTAAAGTCTCTTGAGGAAATAAATTTCTTGTTTTAAAATGATCAATATTTGATTTATTTGAATCACATCTAATTATTCTTTCACAATAAGCACATAGACATTTTTGTTCATTATTTAAAATATGCTTTCTTAATTCTAAGCGAATTCTTGATATTTGTGGATTACTCCAAGCATTACTATTTTTAGGTGATTTTATTTTCCTTTTCGCATTTTTAAAATAGTCTGGCTCTTTTTTATTTATTTTGAACATTTTTCTTCCTTGCAGCAATTTCAAGTTTAAGAAGTTTTAAATCAAGATATTCTTCTCCAAATATACTTTCTAAATATTTCCAACTTTTTTTAAATTCACTATCATCAAATTCATTATTTTGAATTTTTTTCTTTATTTTCGAAAGTTCTTCTGCAACATCAGGAGTTCTTAAATATTTTACATCCATAACATTAGTTAAGATTTGATTAAATTCTAAACCATAAGAATGAGAAAAATTATCTACAACTTTGATTTGGTCATCTTCCATTACTAACAATCTGAGATATTCTTTTTTTGCACTTCCGATTATATGCGGAGAATGAGTTGCAATTATCATTTGACAATTATTTGATTTGGCAAAAGTTTCGTAAAGTTTTAAAATTTTATTTTGCCAAGCAGGATGCAACGAAAGTTCAGGTTCATCTATTAGAATAACACTATCTTTTATTTCCTTTAAATAAAGATATAGAACTTTAGAAAGTAGTGTTTTTTCTCCTGCTGATATTTCATCAATGTAAAAAGAATGTTTCTTGTTTTTAAAAAAGACATTATCATTTTCATCTACCTTATCGAATTCTATAGCTATTTGTAGGGTTTTAAAAATTTCATTAATTTGTCTCCTTATATTATTAAAAACTTGGCTTGGTTTTAAATCTTTTTTATGCATTGTGTGTTTTGCAAATTCAATAATAAACTTCTTCAAATCATTGATGTTCTTATCTGTTCGGAAATAAAATATTTTATTCTTATATAATTTAGCCAAAAATGTTTTTTCTTTAGAATTCTTTTTAATAGTCCATAAACTAGTATAATTAAAAATTTCTGATGTGATTTTCTTGGTTTCTGTGTGGAATATATTCAATTCTATAAAACTTCTATCATCATTTTCTACTATAGATAAGAAATTATCTATAAAATCTAAAAAAGAAGTTTTTCCAGTTCCATTTATACCAGCAAGTACAATTATTGGAGAAATTTTACCATCACTATTTGTACAACTAATATTAAAGTTTTCAAATATTTTATATTTATGAATATTAATTTCACAAATTTTTAAACCATCATTTGTTTGATACATTTCAGGATATAATGCTTGATGCCATTTGAAAACATACTGATATGAAGGACTTTTTTTGTTTTTTATTAAAGTTAGTGTGCCTCTTGGAGAAGGGAAATTGTTTATAGGTTTATCTGAAATATCTAACTTAGTTTTATTAAAAATATCTAATATTTTTACTTTTCTTCTATAACGAAACCAATCCAATCTTGTAAGATCATTTTTCTGTAAATCTATAATATCACTCTCTACTTCTACCAGAGCAACGGGAGTTGAACCTCTTTTAATAAGAACAATATCAAAAGGCTTTAGTTGTTTAAAAAAAGCTTCGATTTGTTTCTTCGTAGATAAGCCCAATCCTATTAATGAAAAATTTTCCAACAACTCTTCTTCTCTTTCCCAATTTATATCATTAGGATGAAGTTGCATATGCCAGTAATTCATTTTACTCCTCTTTTTTCATATAGAAAATATTATCACTTAAAGCACCGATTAAAAAACTATCCATATTTGAAGAAACCGATAAATTTTCTTCCTTATCAAACGCCATAATTAAGCTCATAGCATTGTTAAATTTTAGAAAATGTAAATTAATTGCATGCTTATATTTAAAATAAGTTGTTTTAATAATTTCTTTTAACCTTTGAGGATCCTTTATCTTTAAAAATGGTTCTAATAAACTTCCTGTCTTATCTCCTTGTTTGCTTTGATTAATCAAATATCTTGCAACCTGTCCGCAAAGATAAAAGAATTCTTCAGTTTCTAGATCTTTGTAATTTGAATCTAATAAATTATCAAGAATATTTTTCTGCATTGTTTTTATATCCATTATTTCTTCTCCTTTATATTCTAATAATGAAAATTTTAAATTTAAAGCAAGTCCGGCTTTAAATAATCTATCTTTTTTTACATGTTCAACAACAAATTTAGATCCATATTTTTTTACTACTTGATAAAAATTTTTATCATCATATTTTCTAAAATATGAAATCATTGCATCTCTTGTAATATAGATGAAATTTGCAAAAGAATTATCAAGTTTTTTCCAAACCTCACCGTAATAATTAGTTGTTAATTGATGATTATAAAAGATATCATCAACTTTCTCTTCCAACTGATTCAAAAATTCAATTTCATAATTTTCCAATAAAACATTTGTTGACTTTAACCACAAATAATTTTTTATAGTAATTGAAGTATTGAGTTTATCAATTTCACATGGGATATAATCGAAATCCATAATTTCAGATTCATCATTTGCAGAATGTTTTTTTATAAAAAATTTATTATCCAAATATTTGTCAATTGGTTTATTATATTCATCTTTATATGGCTGTACTTTTAACCAATCAAAAAACTTTTTTAATAACAAAGCATTATTGTTTTCAATAAGAAAAGGGATTGTTTTTAGTTTTGTTTTATGTTCTAAAAATGGTTTTTTTGAATTTAAGCCCATATTTGAATTTGACAGCCCGAATATTTCATTTCCTATATTTTCATTGTAATTAATATCATTGAATATTTTGAGGGAATAATAAATTTCACTTTCTTTTTTGTATTTCTCAATAGGTTCATCGAAAAATATTTTTATATAATTCTTGACATGATTTTCTTGTGCAACTTTTAAAATAGAATCAAGATTGTTTTTTACAAACTTGTATTTTTTTAAAATATTCTTTTTTCTTTCTCTATCAGACAAATACTTTTCAAAAGATTTTAAAACTTCTTTTTCTTTTAGCTTTGTAAATTTTTTATAGCTACACAAATTAAGGAAGTGATTTCCTAAAATTTCTTGAGTTAGAAGTTTCTTGAAAACTTCCTCTTTCTCAAATAAATACTTAGTTTTTTCTTCCCCTATTATTTCTTGCAAATACTGTTTGTTTATCAACGAATTGGGAAGTTCTTTGTTGAATGATATTTTGATAAATTCTTCATTAGTAATATTTTCAAGTCTTTCTTTAACTATTATTTTTTTGTCTTCACTTAAAAAACTATCAATTTTTACAAATAAAGAAAAATAATTAATGTTATGAATCTTTTTGTCAAAAAATGCTTTATTAGAATTTAGATAACCACTATAATAATCTCGCTCTTTAAACCATTGATATGCATTGTGATTTAAATTTCTAAAAATGTCTGTAAAAAATGATTCTCTATTTTTCTTTTTTACTGTAAAATATCCAATTTTCTCATTTTCATTTATTTTGACATAAAGCCCTTCTTTTAGTTCATACGAGTCTAAAATCAGTTTATCCCCTCTTTCGCTATATTTTTCTTTGAAAATATCTAAAATATCATAAATCATAGTATTCAATAAAATAACATAATAACTCTTTTCAAAAAACAAAAATATGTATTAAGATATTTATCTTTTTTATTCCTTCCTATAATTTTCCTCATCTTCTCTTGCTCCTTTGAAGAGTAAACAATTTTTTTTAACATGATTTTTCACCTCCTGTTTAATGCTCGTAGATTCTGATATTCCTTATATTCATAATTATTGTTATTCGGTTATTTCCCAATGCCCCCCTCTTGCCGGTCCTACCCGCTTAATTCTGCACTCTTTTTTCAGCTTATCAATGTTCCATTCAATTCCCCTTCGGCTCAGACCCGTATAAGAGGATATCTCTTTAATTGTAACTTGGGGATTGTTTTTTATTAGAGTTAGTATTTTCTCCACAGTTTTCTCTACAGTTTTACTTCCAAGCCTTTCCGCTGTGTTCTTACTCATTTTTTTTCATCACCTCAAACATTCCGTATCCCTGGCTGTTTCGGGAACCGAGACCGGCGGAGTATCCGAATTTTAAGATTTCCGGATCTCCTTTAAGGATAAATCTACCTTTCCATCCTTTGATAAGAGTTTTATCATTTTTTCCGGTTCCGAAATATCTTATTTTTTCATTTTTATTTCCCGAAAACAGAGGTTTAATATTTACATCGAAAGGACATTTGCTTTTAAAAAAGGATTCCCATTTTTTTTTCAGATTGTTGTTAATAAGATCATTAAAACCGGTTTCATAAGGTGAATAATAGTGAGTGAATTTTGCTCCGTCCTTTTTTTCAAAAGTCGAATGTACTTCTATCGGCGTAACGGCGTTTATAACAATCGACTCTTTGCTGATATCCGGATTTTTCAAAACATTGACCGAATTTATAAAGGCTTTTTGTCCGTTGAAAGAAAGATAGCTCTGTTTTATGAAATTTACGGCAAATTCCTGAATTATCCAATCGACCGGAGAGGAGAACAAAAAACTGATGTTTTGCGGGAATTTGAAAGTTTTTCTTATTTTATCATAATATCCGTTTTCCAAAAAAGGTGAAAATGTGAAAAGTTTGAATGATCTTTTTTCATATTTAAAACCCTTTTCATGCAGCCATTTTGCACTCTCTTTTTCAAAAAAAGAGTAGATCATTGCTTGGATTATTGAGTTGAATCCAACGGGAAGAGTAATCTTTTTTTCGCTTGAAAGCTCAATTTTTATTCTCATCTCACCCTTGTAGAAAGGATAAATCCTTGGTACTTAAAACTATAATATATAGAGAAACAATTAACAATGTTTTTGAGCATAAAATAATTTTTTTTATATTCCATATTCATATTATAAACGACAGGTATGACAAATAGTGTCATACCTACATTATTATTATTAAAATATAAACTATAGGTTTTATCTCAAAAGTGGAATTTATTATACTTTCCGTATAGTGACAATGCCGTTATCAGATATTATTGATGTTGTTGTTATCATTTGCTTGAAAATATTGACAAATTCTGAGTAGTGTGAGAAAATGCAGGTGAAAAAATTGTTTTTTGGAGGAAAAATGGATCGTCAACCGAGGGTGGTAGTTTTCAGCACTCCAACCTGTTCATGGTGCAAAAGGCTGAAAGACTATCTGAAAAAAAACAAAATAAAATTTAAAGATGTCGATGTTTCTCGGGATCAGTCTGGTGCGAGAGATATGGTCAGGAGAACCGGTCAGCAAGGTGTTCCGGTAACCCTTATAAATAACCGTCCGATAATTGGTTTTAATAAAAATGAAATTAATAAATTATTAAATATAAGAGGAGGATAACATGAAAGTTCAACCTTTAGATGACAGAGTTCTTGTTTTGCCGGTCGAGATAGAGGAAAAGGTCGGCTCGATAATAATTCCTGATACTGCAAAGGAAAAGCCGATTGTCGGCGAAGTAAAAGCTGTTGGAACAGATGAAGATCTCAAAGAACTGATCAAGATCGGAGATAAAGTTGTCTTCGGTAAATATGCGGGTGAAGAGATCAAGGTAGACGGTGAAAAACATCTTCTTATTTCAAGATCGGATCTGCTTGCAAAGATAAGCTGAATGAGAAAATAAAAAAGGCAGCCCGAAAGGGCTGCCTTTTTTTTGCTTAATTTCTATTTTTTCTTTTTTCTGTAAGATTCAAAAAGCATAATTCCGGCTGCTGTTGCAACATTCAGAGATTCGACTTCGTTTGAATGGGGGATGGTGATGAGCATATCCGAATTCTTTTTTAAAAGTTGTGATATCCCTTTTTTTTCATTTCCTACAATTATTGCAACCGGATAACTGAAGTCAAAATCATAATAAGGAATTCCTTCACCGGCAACACTTCCCGCAATCCAGTAGCCTCTCTTTTTTAAGATTTCCATATCGTTTGAAAGATTTGTAGATTGAACTATCTTGACTTTTGACAGTGTCCCGGCTGAAGTTTTCATGACGGTATCATTTACAGGTGCCGAATTCCTTTTTGAAATAATTATCCCGTCCACTTCGCAAGCAGCGGCACTTCTGATTATTGCCCCCAGGTTTCCTGTGTCTTCGACGGAATCAAGAACCAGAATGAGCCCTTTTGCCTCTTTTCCGGTGATATCATCTATTGAACTGAATTTTACCGGTGATATTTCAGCATAAACTCCCTGGTTTTTTTCTCCTGCCTTTTTTTCAAGTGCATTGGAAGGGATCTTTATAAAAGGGACTCCTCTTTTTTTACAAAGTTCTATAAGCTCTTTTATTCTTTTATCCTTTCTCTCCGTACTTATATATACTCTGTTAACAGACGAATCTGAATTTAATATTTCTATTAGTGCGTTGATTGTTGTTATCTTCATTTTAAAAATTTTTTTACCCTTTCGGACATATTTAAGATCTTTGGAGAAAAGTTAAGAACAGATCCGTTCTCGATAAGAGGAATAAAATCTTTTAATTCGATTCCCTTATCTTTTCCGGTTAGAGAAAGTCTTATCGGATGATAGAGCTCTTTTCCATTTACCCCCAAATCCGTCCGGATCTTTTTTGTGATTACTGAAACAGAACTGAATGGAACAGGTGATTTCATCTCGTTTAAATTTTCGGAAAATAATAATATAACCTTTTTTGCCGAATCGGCGGATAGGGTTTTGTCTTTTAAATTACTATCAGGATCAAAGTTGAAAAAATCCATGAAAAGAGATGAGATATCTTTTAGTGTATAAGCATAATTTGCCAGAACTTTTCCTGCAGAACCAATCCATTTAAGAGTTTCAATATTTTTCTCAAAAGTTATTCCCAAGTCTTTCAGATAGGGTGAAATCCTTCTTCCAAGCTCTACAGGCTCAAGAATCCTCAAATGTTCTCTGTTAAACCAGTTCAATTTTGCAATATCAAATATTGCCGCTGATTTTGTTACGCGTGAAAGATCAAAAGAGCTGATCAAATCATCCTTGGTTAAAAGCTCACGGTTATCTCCCGGGGACCATCCGAGAAGCGAAAGATAATTAAAAAGAGCTTCAGGCAGATAACCTTTGCTTCTGAAATCCGAAACAGAAACCGATCCGTGCCGTTTTGACAGTTTTGTGTTATCCGATCCCATAACCATGGAAAGGTGGGCATACTGAGGATGATTAAATCCTAATGCGTTAAAAATCTCTATCTGTTTAAATGTATTTGTAAGATGATCTTCTCCTCTAATAACAAGACCTATCTCCATTTCATGATCATCAATAACAACGGTAAAATTATAAGCAGGGTCTCCGTTGGAGCGGACAATTATCATATCACCGATAAGTTCCGATCTGAAAGAGACATCTCCTCTGACAATATCTTTAAATGAGATATCCACTCCTTCCGTTGATCTGAATCTGATAACCGCCGATTCGCCGTCGGCGACCCTTTTTTCAGACTCTTCCGGATCCAATCTTCTGCATTTTCCGGAATATACGATATTTTCCCCCTCTCTTTTCTGCTTCTCCTTTTCAATAGCAAGCTCCTCTTCGGTACAAAAACAGTAGTATGCTTTATTTTCCCGAAGCAGTTTTTTGTAATATTTTTCATATAGGTTGAATCTGTCCGATTGTCTGTATGGACCGTAATCTCCACCTTTGACAGGACTCTCATCCCACTCAATTCCCAGCCATTCAAGATCTTTTATCAGATTGTTTTCATACTCTCTCTTTGACCGTTCAAGATCGGTATCTTCAATTCTCAATATATATGGGTTCCCCGTTCTCTTTGAATAGAGATAGTTGAAAATTGCAGTTCTGGCATTTCCGACATGAACATATCCTGTCGGTGATGGTGCAAATCTGACTCTGTTCACTGTTTTTCTCCCAAAAAGATCCGAAAAATATCGGAAATCATATTAAATGAATAGCTGATTATACTTTAAAGCCAAGGCATAGTAAAGATTTCAGATAAGCTATAAATTAAATATTACTAAAAAATATTATACTTTATAATATGGAAAACATTCAACTAATTTATAAGGGTTCGCAAATCATACAGAATGAAACCGAGGAATACTCCCTGGAATACCTTGCATGTGTATATCTATCCATGCAAGCAACATGAACTATTCCCACACAGATTGATGAAAAGATTACACAAGTTCCAATCATTCTAGCCATAAGAAACTCACCTCTAAAATTACATGCATCCATAGCTGTTAAAAAATCAAAACAGTTACAGTTTCTTCCCAAAGATATAGTGCTTGTTCCGATCATTAAAAAAAATAAAATTGAGATAATAATTTTGTGTTTATTCATTCTCATTTTTTATCCTCCATGAAAATATTAATTTCATTATTTATATGATCAATGGCAAAATAATATCCGTTCTTTTTAGCCATAAAATATGTATCTTTTTCCTTGTTTATACGAAAAATTTTGACAAGTTTTCCCTTCAGATTAAATTTATACAGTAAAAGTAACCGCTTTTTCCCGTTATCAAAATCTGCATTTTGACTAAAATAGATAAATTTCGGACGATCCTGATCAACAAAAAATTTGTCATCAAAAATAGTAACAAAAAAATTATCATCTTTCAGTTTTTTTCTTAAATTTCTATTGTTTTTCTTAAATGATTTCAACCTAAATTCAGGAACAACCGTAAAAGAAAAATCAGGACTCCCGGGAGTAAAAATATGAACCGTTGAAGAATTATATTCATAAACAATTAAAGTTTGAGTTTTAGGGATTATTTTTACACAAGTATTAAAGAAATCCGGGATCATATAGTAGGTAATATTAGAAGTGTCAGGGATATGATCAATAAATCGGCAGTAATCATTCTCCGAAAGAAGGCGTTGTATAACATTAAAATTTGTATTCCATTTGTAGAGAAAGGATTTACCTGATTTTGATGTTGCTGAAACTATATAATTTAATTTTCCAATTTTTGTAGGATTTATATTCGAAGGTGTCTCTATTTTATTTGTTTCGGGAATTATTATTGGGAAAATATAATGGGCTTTAGAGGGGAATCTCACCTCTTTAATAAATTTTCCGTCTTTGTTAAATATAATTATTTTTTTTTGCATATCATCCGAGAGAATAATTCGGTTTTCATATACTCCTATTGATTTAAATTGTCTAACCGGACTTATATCACCGGGTCCTTGCCCGACTTGACCGAAAGCCAAATCAAATGTAAAATCAGGCTTGAATTTAAAGATTTTATTAAGCAGGTCATCGTAAATAAATATATCTCCATTCTTATTGACAACCAATTCCATAGGACGTGCAAAAAAATATTTTTTACTGAATTCCACAGGGATAGTATGAACGAGTTTCAAAAATGAAAGATTATGTTTTTTTTCATAATGGGTCGGAATACCTTTTTTGATCAGAGAAGGTTTTTTTACGGATGAATATATTTTTCCGTTAAAAAAAGAAACAAAAATAATCGCAAGAAAACAAAATAAACTTTTTTTTAAAACTATCTTTTCCATAAATCACCTCCCTTTATTAGCAAACAAATTAGCAACTCTTATTATCTTTAAATAATCATCTCCTGAAAGATTGCCGACTATATTTAAAAATATTTTATTCCTTTTTAATAAAATTGTATAAGCTTTATCCGTTTTTATCTTATTTTCAGATATGAACATTTTTAAGTTTTCAGGAACAAAAATTTTGAAATTGGTTTCAGCTTTTTTGGACAAATCAAACATTAATGAAGGAGTTCCCGGAATAATTCCATATATTTTCACTTTGTTTTTTAATATTTTTGCAATCCTGTTCCAGTACAAAACATTTCCATTGCAGGTTGAACATGGACGTTTGAAAATAAATATCAAATTGAGATAGTTTTTTTTTAAAACCTCTTTTCCCAATTCTTTAGCATTTTTATCTAAAAGATCAAAATATTCTATCTTTTCCCCTTTTGTAAGATAAGGGAAAGACTCCTTTAATTTTTTATTTGTTAAAACCAAGTTGAATAAAAGAATTATTAAAAGAAATATAATGATATATGGAATATATTTCAAGAGTTTTCTAATTAATTGCATAAGTATACTCCTTTTCAACAATGGTCGTTAAACGATACTTATTTTGTAGAGAAAGTGTATTTAGAATAGAAAAATGATAAAAAATTTTTCTAACAATCAAATTTATTTCTTTTCAGATTCCATTTTCTCTGCAAAACCTTCCCTATTGTTAAGTTTTTATCATAACTATATGTGCAATGTCAAGTGTTATTTGTCTATCGGTATTATTGTAAAATCAGTGAATTCTAATTTTCACCTCTTATATTATAACTACCGAACAATTTTTAAGTATCTTTATGTTTCGAAAGTTATTTAGATTTCAAATAAGCTATAAATTAAATATTACTTAAGATACATTGTTCTATATGATCTTATCTATATGCAGTTCCCATATCTCTTCATCATCATTATCCACCAATTGATACAGTGTTCCGTTGTGTATATCACTCGGATACGGTTGCATGCGAGTCTGAAAAAAGAAGTGAATCAAATCTCTTTTAATGAATTTTCCGGAATGGTCATAAATAAAAAATTCATATTTATCCTTAACCCTTTTAAAGGTCATAATATATGCATATTTATTATCAAGTCTTATACCGGCTATGACCGGATAATAGTCCGGGAAGACGATTCTTTTAAGATATATATTAATAAACGGCTTAGTCTGAGGATCATTTTTAAACTCCTCAATAACTTTTTTCCTATCTTCATCTGTGAATTCAATTTTCTTATATTCTCTTTTAATAGTCTTTGTCACTTCCCCTTTTTCATTGATTATTTTAATGAAAAATGTTCTTCCGTTACTAACAAACCCTATCTTTCCTTTAGTTTCATAAGCGAGATTGTCTTTTAAAATAGAAATTTTTCCGGATTTGGTTATGAAAGAGTTTTGTCTTTCGATCTCTTTAATTATTTTAAATTTTCCGTCAAACAAGTGAAGGGATCTAAAGGCTTCATTATCCTTATTCTCGGTTTTCATAGCCAGAAAATTGCTGCCGATAGGTTTCGGTGCTAAAATTGCAAATTTGGAAGTTTCTATCTCCTTTAATAACTCTCCCCGTTTTGTATAATATGAAAATTTTCCATAACTGTTTATCAGAATTTTGTCTTTTAATGGATAAATAATTGCGTAGAGTTTGAATTCTCCCGGTCCTTCACCTTTTTTACCGAATTTTTTTACGAGTTTTAATGTCTTCTTTTCAAAAATATTGACTGAAAGATCTTCGGTAATATAGATATAATCATCCGTTACGGTTATATTTTTAGGTTTTGTAAGAGTTTCGATCGGAATGATTTTTGAATACAAATTAAAATTTACGGCAAATAACAACGGACATAGTAAAAATAAAATAACTGTTTTTTTCATAACCCCTCCCTGTGAAATTATAATATATTTTATTTAAAAATTAAATGTTTAATTTATTTGCAAAACAGGTTGTTTATTGTTAATTGAAAACATTTTCGGGCTGTGTTATAAATTCCAAATGAAAGATAAAAAAAAGACGATTCTGCTGTTGAATCCGGAAGCGGGAAAGGGAAAGGGAAAAAAGAATTTCCCCTATATTCTTGAATCTTTAAAATCAAAAATTTATGAGTTGGATTATAAAGTTTCCGAATATCCGAGACATCTTGTCGAGATAGCAAAAGAGGCTGTTAAAAACGGATATAAGCGTATTATTACAATCGGCGGAGACGGGACTCCATATGAAGTTATAAACGGTGTTTGTGATTCGGACTGCAGCAAGGATGATGTTGAGTTCGGATTCATTCCGGCCGGGACCGGTAATTCATTTTTAAGAGATTTTATTGATATAAACGTGGATAGTGCACTAAAGAGAATATTTAAGTTTAGTCCGTCCGGGGTTGATCTTGCTGAATTTTCATATTATTCGAAGGGTGAAAAGCTTAAAAGATATTTTTTGAATATACTTGGTGTCGGACTTATCTCGGATATCCTTGAATTAACGAATGAAAAATTTAAAAGATTGGGTAGTGCCGGATACGGGCTGTCGGTACTTGTCAGGCTGTTTAGAGGAATGGATAATAGTTTAAACTTGAAAATAGACGGAAAAGATTTCGAATTTAAAAATTCTGCTATGGTTATTTCCAACTCAAAATTTACCGGCGGAAAAATGAAAATTGCTCCGGGAGCGGATGCAAGAGACGGAAAGTTGGATATAATTGTATTTAACAGTGTTAACCGACGTGAAATTTTAAGTATATTTTCAAAGATATTTTCCGGTAGACATATTGATCATCCTAAAGTAAATGTCCTCAAGGGGAGTGAGATAGAACTCACATCGGATCCTGAAGAGAGGCTTATGGCAGACGGTGAACTTCTCGGATTTACTCCACTGAAGATAAGTACTCACAATCGTAGGATAAAAGCTCTTTTATGAGAAACTTTATTTTTCAGTTGAGATCTCTTTTTACATATTTTTCTGCTATATTATTTTTCTTTATTGTCGGAACTATTCTTATAATTGTGAGTTTCTTTAACAGAGGTGATGTTTTTGAATTTTTAATAAAAAAGTTTTCAAAAACACTTCTCTTCATTGCGGGGATTAAAACTGAAATAGAAGGTGTTGAAAAAATTGATCCGAAGAAGCAGTATATAGTTATGATGAATCATGTGAATATATTTGATGCTTTTCTTTTTTATTCATCATTTCCGGGGAAAGCAAGGGGTGTTGAAGAGGAGAGTCATTTTAGCTGGCCCTTTTACGGATGGGTTATGAGCAGGGTGGGAATGATCCCTATAAACCGGAAAAGCGGAAGAAAGGCTCTTGAATCTCTGAAAAAAGCCGGACAACTGATAAGAGAAAGAAGTGAATTTTCAATAGCTGTTCTTCCCGAGGGAACAAGGACTCTAAACGGAAAGTTGAGTAAATTTAAAAAAGGCGGTTTTCTGCTCGCAATAGAATCCGGGCTCGATATTTTACCTGTTATCCAGCTTGGAAGTTTTGCTATAAAGAGAAAGGGCAGAAAATTGATTAAACCGGGAAGGGTCAAACTTATATTTGAATTACCTATTTCCGTAAAGGGATATAGTAGAAAAAACATCAATGAATTAATGAATGAGGTAAGAATGATTTTCGGAAAATATCTGGAATGAAATTATTTTATTAAGATGAAATATAAATATTCATACAAATTATTTTTATTGTTAATTGTTCTTTTAACTTTTTGTAGCAAATCCGAAGAGATTGTTCTTAATTCAACTGTTTTAAACGGAGTATCCGTATCAACCTGGATGTATCAGATCCAGGGGCTTGAAAAAATGGAGAGTGTCGATAAATTGTTCAACACAAAATATGATATGTTTGTTGTTGAGCCGGGGTTTAATTTCAAAGATGAACCTTATGATACGGCCTATATTGTTTCGAAATTAAAGAAAAAACCTGATGGAAAGAGACGGATTTTACTTGCATATATTGATATCGGCGAAGCCGAAGATTATCGTTCATATTGGGAAAGCGACTGGGTCGCTCCTGATAAAACTCATCCGGGTAAACCCGATTTTCTTATAACGGAAGACCCTGACGGATGGAGCGGAAATTATCCCGTTGCATATTGGGACAAGTGCTGGCAAAACATATGGCTTGGTAAAAACGGAATAATCGAACAACTTGCAAATTATGGTTTTGACGGTGTTTATCTCGATTGGGTTGAAGCTTATGATGATGATTCGGTGCGTGAGTTCGGGGAAAAACAGGGAGTGAATACAGAAAAAGAGATGATGAAGTTTATAGAAAGTATCAGAGCAAAAGGGAGAACTATTCGTCCGGATTTTTTGATTATCTCCCAAAATGCTCCATATCTCATAGATACATCTCCGGATTATTATGCTTCTTTGATAGATGGTTTTGCCGCGGAAGACACATGGTTTTATGGAGACGGGGACGCTGAATGGGATAGTTCTGATGCGGGAGATTTGACCGGTGGTGACAGGCAGTCGGATGATTATTCGACTAAAAACAGGATAATTCAGTATAAAAAATATCTAAAACTTGGTGTGCCGGTTTTTACCGTTGATTATTGCATCTCAAAAAAAAATGCAGAGAGTGTATATGAAGCTTCTATAGAAAACGGTTTTATTCCTCTTGTTACAAGAGTTTCATTATCAAGAATCACGGAAACACCTCCGTTTTGATTATGGATTTTAATAAAAACAGATCTTAACAATAGGAGTTATCTGTACAGATCAAGATATTTTTTTAATCCGTCTTTCCAGTGAGACATTATGTTAAGATTTATTTTATTTAATTTTCTATTTTCAAGAACCGAATATTTAGGTCTTGTTACTTCATTTGCAAATTCATCGGGAGAGGCGATCTCCAAATCAACCGGAATTTTTTTTATTTTAAAGATCTCTTTTGCAAATTCATACCATGAACAACTCCCTTCGGCGGTGACATGATAGAGACCGAAGGGTGCGGCGTTATTTATGATATTGAATGCTTGTTCGGCGATCTCCTCTGTAAAAGTAGGGGATAGGATCTCATCGTTCACAACCCTTATCTTATTTTTAGTTTTGGATAACTCAAGCATTTTATCTACAAAATTATATCCCTTTTCAATACAGAGATTTTTTCCGTAAATTCCTGAAATCCTCAGAATATAGTGTTTTGAAAGAGTCGAATTTATTAAAAATTCTCCGGAAAGTTTTGAATTTCCGTAAACATTTAGCGGATATGCAAAGTCGGTTTCTATGTATGGTTCCGATCGTCTGCCGTTAAAAACATAATCAGTGCTGAAATGTAACAGAGTGATATCTTTTTTCAGACAAGATTTTGCAAGAAAGAGGGAGCCGAGAGCATTTACGCCGAATGCTTTCATTGGATGTTTTTCACATAGTGGCGGGTTGTGAAAAGCTGCTGTATTTATAACCAAGGAGATATTATTAAATGATGCAAATATTTTATTTACGGATTCCTCGGAAGAAATATCAATATCCCGGATTGTCAAACGAATAACATCATTGCCTTTATTTTTAAAAAATTCACAAATATCCGAACCGAGTTGCCCGTCTGCACCTATAACTGCTATATTCATATTTTAAAATTCAAATTTTTTTGATTGCGGACTTGATGTCCAATCTGAAAAACTTTGAGCAATTTTATCCTTTTCCGAAAGAAATGGTGTTTTGTGGGGCCACTCTATACCGATATCGGGATCATCCCATCTGATGTTGGATTCTCCGGTCTTATTGTATATCCCCGTGCAGAGATATTGTACGCCGGTTGGATTAGCAAGAGAGAGAAAACCTCTTGCAAATCCAGGTGGAGCCCATACCTGAATGTTGTCATCCCCTTCAATCTCCATACCAAACCATTTCCCAATTGTCGGGGAACCCTGTCTGATGTCAACTGCAACAAGAAAAGCTTTTCCGAAAACCACCCGCATTAATTTCCCCATAGGAGGATCCCACTGGAAATGAAGTCCTCTTAAAACATTCTTTTTTGATATGGAAAAATTTTCCTGAACAAATTCGTACGGAAGATCAATTTCATTAAAAAGATCGGATCTGAACATTTCCGTAAAGGAACCTCTTTCATCAGGAAAAACCGTATTTTTAACAACTTTAATACCGTTTAAATGTTTTGAGATAATTTCGAAAGGCATAAATCTATTTTATATTAAAGATAACTAAAATCAAACTTTTAGAGAAGATTTTCTGCATATATCTTTATAATTGCACATATTGCATATATAACCTTCATTTTTAAAAAAAAGTTCTTTTTTAATTCCCTCCGCTACATGATCAATTATACTGTGCATCTTTGTGAAATCCGCATCTCTGGAATTGATAACAAACTCCTGATGTCGAACATTAGATTCGTTTTTTGAAAAAAGTATACTGAATTTAAGTTGATTTATAGATGTCCCCTTCATATTCATTTCAAAGAGATATTTATAAATGTAAAGTTGAAGTAAAGCGTTATCAACTCTCTTTTTTGACCATTTTGAAGTCGTAGTTTTAAAATCCGTAATAGAAAAATCGTCCTCGATCAGATCAATAACACCTTTTATTTTTATATTACTTTCGGGAATTTCCGTAACAAGTTCTTTTTCAGTCATAATTGGATTCAGTTTCGGAGCTATATAACTTATAAAATGTCTGATCATTGCCAAGCCGCGTTTTAAAACTTTATCTTTAATCTCTTTCCAGATTATATCTGTAGAAGAGACGAATGAGTTGAAGCGTGAAATGAAAAATTCTTCAGTCTCTTTAAAATCCGGAAGATCTCCCGATATCTTTCTTTTAAGATAAAAATCTACCGAAGAGTGAAATATGATCCCGAGCAGAACTTTGTCGTTTATCGGTGTTTTTATCTCTTCAATGTAAGAATAGTAGTATTGTTTAGGGCAACTGAGATAGACCCTGATTTGATTGTAGGATATATAATCCCTCGGAAGAGGCATAGGCTGTCGGATATATAAATAATTTCCTGATATATCAGTTGTTTGCAGTAACTGATTTGTTTAGTAGTATTGAGAGTCTGGATTTATATCTTGAGCCTGTTTTTTTATGTATTGTCCCTTTTGATACGGTTCTGTCTATAATTGATATAACTTCCGGAAATATCTTTTTTGCTTCGTCAATATTTCCTTCGTCAATAATTTTTTTAAATTTTTTAACTCTGTTTTTCATTTTAGACTTATTTATTTTATTTATCAGTCTTTTCTTTTCGTCACGTTTGTACTTTTTAATTGCCGATTTGTGATTTGCCATTTCTTTTCCTCCAAACCAGAACCAATGATACAAAAAAAAGAGGGTTTTGTCAATTCCAACGGGAGCATAACCGAATAGTATTAAAAATTTGACAGATTATAGTAAAAAATCTATTATAATTCTATGAACATTGCCGTTTTTCTGCTAATAGTTTCAATTCTGTCACTTTTTATTTTATCCGGATTTTTTTTGTTTGAGAAAAACAAAAAGAGGATTGGACGAATAAAATTTAAAAATTTAAATTCAAAAATATTACACCGAAACAGGGATATGAGAGCAGTTCCCAGGGTTATTATCCCTGATTCCTTGGAAGTATTCCTAAGATTTTCTGAAGTTGATTATAAAAGGTTGAGGATTAAAATTATAGATCTTTCAATGTCCGGATTGAGAGCTAATTATAATTATAAGGTTAAAAATTTTCCTGAAACAATGAGTTTTAAAGATGCAAAAATTGTTACTCCTGCCGGAAAAGTTAAGATTAATTCAATGAATGTTGTTAGAATAGAGAGCATGATAAAGAAAGGGATAATTGCTTTTAAATTTAAAGATATTGATGGAGAGCAGTTTGAAATATTGAAAAACACAATTTCAGATATAAGGACTTTTGCAAAAGATGGTCATTAAAGATCTTGTATTTCCGGAAAAAGAACTTTTCATAAAAATATTCGGGGATAATGTTTTTCTAGTTGGAGGTGCTGTCAGGGATATTCTTCTGACAGGTGAAGTTAAAAAGGAGAAGGATATTGATCTGATGGTCATTAATGAAAGCTATGTCAGTCTAACGAAAAAATTATCTCCGTTCGGGAAAACAAATACGGTCGGGAAAAGTTTTGCAGTTTTAAAGTTTTCTGTCGGAAGTATTACCTATGATATCTCTATTCCGAGGAGAGATACAAAAATAGATCCAAACTCAAATTCTCATAAAAATTTCAGAGTGGAAAGCGGTTCGGATATTTCATTGGAAGAAGATCTTTCGAGAAGAGATTTTACTTGCAATTCAATTGCGGTAAGGATAAGGGACGGTTTGATTTCTGATCCGTTCTACGGATTCGATTCCATAAAAAAAAAGTTGATTAAAATGACAAGTCCCAATACGTTCGCGGATGATCCTTTAAGATTGTTGAGAGCAGCCAGATTCTCTTCGGTATTGGAATTTTCAATTGAAGACAAAATATATGAGGAGTCAAAGAAGATCGACTTAAGTGAATTAAGCATGGAAAGGGTTTCGGAAGAATTTATAAGAATGCTTCTTGAGTCGGTGCATCCGTCAATTGGATTTAAAGAATATTTTAATTTGACTATCTTTAAACAGATACTTCCGGAAGTACATAAAATGGCTCTTACTATACAGGATTCTATTTTCCATCCCGAAAAAGATGATTATGATCATCATACCGTTTTTATTCATACTGCTATTGCTCTTGATGTGGCGAAAAAGATCTCAAAGATATATAAACTTTCAAAAGAGGAAGAGCTCACTCTTCTTTTATCGGTTGTTTTGCATGATATCGGAAAACCTCAAACAACAGATTGGGAATTTAAGAGGGGAAGGATGACGGTCACTTCACTCTATCATGACTCTATTGGTGTGGATATTGCTTTTGAGATATTAGAGAGGCTAAATATTGATACGAGGAACAAGTTTCCCGTCAGGGATATTGTTCTCAAAATGGTAAAAAATCATCATCGCCTTTATGACCTCTATTCAAATAGGGAGGTTGTGGGATTTAAAGCTTTTTCGAGACTGCTTCGTGATATGGAAGGGCGGGATGATCTGCTTGTTTACCTTGATTTTTCCGACAGACGGTCAAGAGAATCGACTCCTCTGGAATTTTCCGATCTGGATAAGATATCCAAATGGTATCTGAAAAAGAAAGAGGCGTTGAATATTGATAAAGAAACTATAGAGCCTCTGATCTTTGGGCGTGATCTTATCTCTTTGGGAATTGAACCCGGAAAAGAAATGGGTGTTTTTCTTGATAAACTATACAATATGCAACTGGATGGCAAATTTTTAACAAAGGATGAAGGGTTAACTATGGCTAAAAGGATATTAAGTGAGAAATCCGGAAATTGAGGATGAATAGTCGTTACGCTTTCCTTAACAAATCATGAATGTTTTAAATGACACGGTTGACTTTTTTAAAAGATTTTTCTATATTAACCGGATTGAAAGTAATTTAATAAAGTTGAGAGGAGATTTATGAGAAAAGTAAGAGTTGTATTCGGATCTGATGATGGAGAAAAGGTGAAAAATTCACATATGGGTGATTCCCCGCGGTTTTATCTGTATGATATTTTTGAAAACGGGGAATTTGAGTTTGTTGAAAAAAGGGAAAATTCTGTCAAGGATATGGAACATGCGGGAGATGGAAAATTGATGAAAATCTCCGATATTCTTAAAGATGCGGAAGTGCTTGTCGCAATGCGTAAAAGTCCCAATTTTAAAAAAATAGCTTCAAAGTTGAAATTTTTACCTGTTGTTATCGGCAGGAATGATATTAAAGAAGTAATTAAGATCATATCCGGAGAATTTGAAAATATTTTTACCAAGGTAACGGAAAGAAAGAATGGTGTTTTGAATAATTCTATCTTTGAGATTATTTCAGGAGGTTCGAGTGAAAAATGAGGTAAAAATACTTTGGCCGGAGCTAGATTGGATAGAAAATAAAAGCTTGAGAGAAAAAACCGAAAATACATGGATACTTGCATTGGATAAGAGTGTCTTGACAGTAAAAGATCTTAACTCAATCCCATTCACACTTCTTGTCCCCGGATTAAAAGTTACATTCATGACACATAAGAGAGCGGTTGTCCATATTGCGAGAGAAAGCGGATTGAAAATGAATGAATTTTTTAAAGACGATCTACCCGTTAACATGGATACTTTAATCTCCGGTGCAATATTAGCAGATGTCGGGAAATTGCTTGAATATGAATTGGAGAATGGAAAAGCGGTTCAAGGAAGCTACGGGAAGTATCTGAGACATCCTTTTTCAGGAGTATCATTAGCCGAGCAGTGCAATGTTCCGCCTGAAGTGTGCCATATAATTGCAACTCATGCAAAAGAGGGGGATATGGTTAAAAGGTCAACCGAAGCATATATTGTTCATCATGCCGATTTTATGACTTTTCTCCCTTTCAGGGACGGGTTGAAACTCTAAAAGAAAATTGTTTCGGTTCAGAACAGATCTTTGATCTTGTAGATATATTTCCCGAATGCTCGCAGTTCTTTTTTAAATTTTTTTTTATCTCTATAACGATCCAACATATCAATTTTAGTAAAATCTTTTTCGATTTCCAATCTTTTTTCTTTGAATATTCTATCAACCTGTGAATTAACGGAGAACAGAACAGGATCATCTATGATCACGATAAACCCGGAAAGGTTTGTCGAATAAAGGATAAATCTTGCAATCCTTTTTTCTACGGGGACTTCTTCGGATATTTCAAGATCTTCGAGTTCAAATGCCCCTCTGTCCGAATTTATCAGATCTTTTATCCATCTGTTGTTGTTTCTATCAGGAAAAATTATGAATCTGAATTTTAACCAGCTTTGCATATTCCATTTTTCGCCTCTGTAAATGCCTTCATCATCGGGATCAAGCGGGTCATATTCACGCCATTCAACTGTAAAGTTTTTTATCTCACTGCTGTAAGACGCAACAGATCTGAGAGAATTAATTATCTGCCCGGGGGATAGATCTTTGATCTTATTAATCTTTGAGAAGAAATTCAGACTTTCTAATGAAGGAGGAAAAAATGTGTCTTTTTTTATAAAAAGAGAAGCGTAAAAAAATGCCGGGATAGATTGATAATCTTCTTGAACTTCATAATCAATAAATTTATATGCTTCCACCGATGAAGTTTTCAGAAGTTCTTTCATAGTCCATACGGAGGATTGTGACACTATCATTTCATTATTTGCTCTTAATAAAAAAAGGGCAATATACATATCAAACTTTTCTCTTTTATTTAACGAAATGATAAATTCAGAATCAAAAATTCTGTTAATATCAACAAACCTGTATCTCAAGATTTTTTCAAAAGAGTTGTTTTTATCCCAGATTTTTTTTGATGTGAGCATCTCTTCAAGTTTTTCCGTGCGTGGAGGGAAAAATGGAGCATCTCCGGAGGCGATCCGTTCCTGGATGGATTTCAACTCCTCTTTAACATTTTGTAAGAACATAGGGAGGTCGTCCGATTCATTTTTTTTTTCATTATTGATCTTAGGTTTTTCACCTCTTTTTCCTGTGGGTGTTTCGTTATTTGTATTATTTTGCAATAAATCATTATTCCCGGAAGGGAAAAACATATAAATCAGAAATATGATAGTAACAAGACCCATAAATATGAGCAGTGCCGAATCTCTGTTTCTTTTACTGTTAAACATCTTTTTAAATGTATACTATAACAGAGTATGAAATTCAATTGATCATTTAAAGTATAAGATCACTTTAAAATAAAATAATCTATTTTTTCTTTCTTTTTCTCTTTGACCAGCCGTTGATAATCCTCTGTTTCTGTCTTGCGATTCCGAGAGAATCTTTGGGTACATCTTCATTTATTGTTGAACCGGCGGCTATATAACTGTTCTCGCCGATTTTTACAGGTGCGATCAACTCGGTGCCCGAACCGATAAATGATCTGTCTTCGATAATTGTGGGGTTCTTTTTTTCACCGTCATAATTACACGTTATTGTCCCCGCACCTATATTTACATTTTTTCCAACCGTTGCATCTCCGATATAACTGAGATGCATTGCTTTGGAACCGTTTCCGAAAGAACTTTTTTTCATTTCGACAAAATTTCCGATATTTGCATTTTCTTTGACAACGGAATTAAATCTCAGGTGAGAATAGGGACCTATCTTATTATTTCCTTCAATGACGCTGTCTCTTATAACCGATCCGGGCAGAATGTCACAATTATTTCCAATAACAGAGTTTTCTATGAAACAGTTTGGGAAAATGTTCACATTTTCCCCAATTGAAGTTTCCCCTTTTATAACAACCCCGGAAGATATTTTGGATCCTTTGGAAATATCAGGGATTCCGTCGATAAAAAAGTTGAAAAAATCTTCGATTAAAACTCCGGATTCACGCAGTTTTCTTATTTGAAACTCAATTATTGTTTTTTCGATTTCGAGAGGATCGTAACGTTCGATATAAACCTTATAGTTGCTCTGGATATCCATTATCTCAATTTTTTCCGAGTCATATTTTTCAAATTCATTCTCAAAAATATTTAATCCTTTATATTTTTCATATATCTCATTTGGCAATATATAAAAAGGGATTCCATTCAAAGTGTAAATCACTTCCTCTTCAGGATTAAGATTGGATAGTATTCCGACAATGCCCTCTTCGGGAATTTTCAGTAGTTTTACAGGATCAAAAACAATAGACAATCCATCGGTTTTTTCAATTGCTTTGAAAATATTTTTAAAGATTACTTTTATCCAGAACTCCAGAGTTCTGCCTCTAAAAAGAAGTGGGTCTTTCATTGTATAAACGTTTGCATATTTTATTCTATAATTTCATTGAATTTCGGGTCTTCGAATAACGGTTCAAAATCAGGTTCATTGTTGGCGGTAATTTTAAAAGTATTATCGGCTTTAACACATTTTTCAAGCCATTCCAGAGATTTCTCCGTATCATCGTTTTTGAGAAAGTATATTGACTTGAGATAATCAAGAAACGGAGAAGAAAACTTTTTTTTAGATAGAACTGAAAAATATTTATCTGCTAAATCAAGATCATTCTCATTGAGTGAAAAAACAATCTCATTTATATAGTCTTCATCTGTTTTCGGTTTTGCCGTTACCGGTGTAAGTTTTGATCTGCAAATATTGGCGTAGCTGATGGCCTTTCTTACTATTTCGAGTACACTTAAAAATTCGGAACTTTTATAATCATTTTCTATTTTTTCAAAATTTTCCAGAGATTTTTTATAATCTCTGGAGTTAAATGCTTTGACTGCAGTTGTAAAATCATTTGTAATTTTCTTTATCTCTTTTTCCTCA
>Ga0256845_1000713_pt1 | contig 29529 bp, 26 predicted proteins | sample RiftiametaG_FD_189101 | JGI IMG/M metagenome (GOLD analysis project Ga0256845, IMG submission 189101) | Tube worm associated microbial communities from hydrothermal vent at the East Pacific Rise, Pacific Ocean - Riftia | ecosystem: Host-associated > Annelida > Integument > Unclassified ...
TTGAAGAGAATCTCCAAGATGATCTGCAATAAGCTGAACTTCATTTACCTGATAATTATGAGCAAGAATAACTGCATTTTTTTCTTTTTTTAATTCTAATATTTTTTCTTTTAACTCTTCCATTTAACCGCCTATAAGAAAATTTTATAATACTTTACCAAAATGGTCAAGTAAAAAGAATAAAAGAGCCATCAGCCATCAGCCGACAGCAGAGTTCACAAGTTCTTAGTGGTGAGTGGGTAGTGGTAAGTGGAGAGTTCACAAGATACAAGATAAAAGATAAAAGTTGAAAGGTTTGAAAGCTGGGTGGAAAAAATGCACTACTGTACAGCACCGTCCCTGGAAGCGGGATCGATTATCAGTTGATAAATAAGGTCAGGTTTGTCATGAATAGAATCGGGTTTTTTTCTCCAAAGTTTTACATAAATTTTTGTAAATTTATTTTTTTCTTTTAATGTAATCCATGCCTCGTGTTTTGAAGGACTGAGATTGTTAACTCCATATTTCCCGACATGAAAAAAATAATATCCTGAATGAATAGTTTTTGTAATATTTCTATGTTGACCGGGAAGTATATTTTCAGATTTATCCGGATCTACGGTTATATAGAAAAAACCGGCATCCCATGCATTTATCATTATTGCCCATATCTTTCCGGGATGGTCTGAAAAAGTAAAAACTTCCGACATCCAGTTTCTTGCCGGAGTATCTTTGTAAAATTCCGTAATGACCCCGTTTTTATAGGTAAGTTTGAAAAAGTTGTTTATAATATTCAACGGAGTAACATGGTCTGCTTTTGTGAATATTATTGCTTGGTAAGGATTTGCAATAAAATATTTGACAGGATCAAGAAAATCCTTATCAAATCTGATATTTTTATAAATTTGTTTATGGAAAAACTTAAATGGAGAATAATAGGGATAATAAAAATTCAACCGGCTGTATTGATTCACTTTTGCTTTTCTGAAAGCGATAAAGTTTCGTTTATTTATTATCGGATCTTCTTCGGTTCTCGAAAAATGTTGTAAATAGAATTCGTCGAAATTCGGTTTAATTATTACTTTGCCTTTAAAAGGGTTATATTTAATTTCAGGAAGTTCGGACAAAAGAACGGGATATTTTTCAGATTTATCGGAAGAATTGTTATTGATTATCAAATCCTCTACTCTTTTTGAGATTATTAATGTAAAAATACCGATAAGAATCATTAAAATTATTAGTTTAAAATTCTTTTTACTTGAAATTTTCTTCATATATATATTTTCTATGAAAAAGCAATGAATATCAAATTTATTTTTTTTCTTCCTGAAATAATGTATAATTTTTTCGGAGAATGGAAAAATGAAAAAAAACTTTTTTAAAACTTTTTTAATATTTTCTGTGGTTCTTATTTCTTTTTTTAAAATTAATTCGGAAGATAAAAGCAGCGAATATTTTTTTAATGCTCTTTCGGTAGGAATAAGCGGAGATTTAAAAAATTGCGGTTTACAATTAAAAAAAATTCTAATAGCCGATATATTTAATATTCGTGTTAAAAGATCATTGGATATTCTCACTGATTGCAAAAAAAACAAAATCAGTGTTGAAAATGCAAAAATTTTATTACAAGGATTCTATTATTATCATAAAAGCGATTTTAAAAGTTCAATAGAGGAATATAAAAGGTCAATTTTACTCAATTCGAAATATTATTTAGCTCATCATAATCTCGGATCTTCCTATTATCAAAACGGTCAAAATACAAAATCTATTAATGAGTATAAAATTGCAATAAAACTAAATCCGACTTATGCATATACATTTAACAATCTCGGGTTGGCTTACAATAGAATGGAAAATTATAGCAAAGCCGTTGAGATGTATAAAAAAGCTGTTAGATTGAAAAGTTCGTATTATAAAGCATATAACAATCTTGGTGTTACTTTATTCAGGCAAAAAAAAAATGAGGAATCACAAAAAATGTTTGCAAAGGCCTTAAATATAAATAAAAATTATTCTCTTGCATTTCAAAATTATGATTTTGATGAAGATAGTAATTCGGATTTATTAAACTATTATCAATCTTATTCGAATAATAAATTGAGAAGTTTAATGGAAAAGGGAACATGGGTCGAAAAAAAAATTGCCGTATTTCTTTTATCTAAACGTCATTTTAAATCTATTCCAATCGAAATTATTGATAGTTTGAAAAATAGGGACTCAATTTCGCAAATACTATCAATAAAAATTTTGGAAAAGTTTGACACTTTGGAATCAACCGGATTGATAATAGGTTTCCTGTCGTCGGAAAATTGGAATGTCAGATATGAATCGGCTCTGGCTCTTGGAAATATGAGAAATGAGTTTTCTTCTCACTATCTCCATAAAACTTTATTAAATGATAAAGATTTTCATGTAAGAGAGGCAGCTGCAATAGCTATATATAGGGTTGGAGATCCCGAATCAATATTTTATCTTAAGAAAGCTTTGAATGATAAAATCTCTTCGGTAAGGAATATAGTCTTATGGGTATTGGCAAATAAATTTGATCATTACGGAAAATATAGATTACTTATGGGTAAAAAGATTAATAAAATATACAGATCAAAAAAAAAGAAAAGCAATAAAAGAATTGAAACGGAAAACATAATGTCCCTTGTCTATGCGGGTGATTGGAGTCGGATTATTGAAATCGGAGAACCTGCGGTTAAATATATTGAGGAAATAATAAAAACAAAAAATCCTGATTTCTATATTGATGGAATTATTGCTTTAGGTGAGATAGGCTGTGAGAAATGTACTGAAATTTTAAAAAATCTTTTAATAACAAAAAATCCTAAAGTAAAATTTTATATTGCTCAGGCTTTTGAGAAGATTAACGACAGAAGTACAATCCCTTTGCTTATAGAATTATTGGAAGACTCCGATTGGAAGGTTAGAAAGCAGGCTTTAATGTCTTTAAATATGATTACTGGAGAATTCCTCGGCGAGGATAAACAAAAATGGGAATTATGGTGGGAAAAAAATCAGTGATATCCATTCAGCAGAGTTCACAGTCCACAGCCTACAGCCTTCGGCTTGGATTTGGAATATGGGGGTTGGGATTTGGTGGAGGCGACTCCCTGTGGTCGCCCGAATTAAATCCGAAGCACGAAGCACTAAATCTGACAAGGTGAATTCGCTGTGGCGAAGAGAAGGTAGCCTGGGCTAAACAAATTCAAATATCAAAATTCAAATGACCGAAACAAAAGGAGTTCACAGTTCTCCCCTCTAGCCCCTTGCCCCTTACCAATAGCCCCTTCATTTTTGACTTTTCGACACTTCGATGTTTCGACCGTTTATCTTAATTAAGAACTTAGAATGTAAAAGTTAAGTAGATATTGGCAAATAAATAGAGGAGGTATTATAATTAAGTAATAAGTTATAAGAGTTTTTTATCCGAAAAGTTCCGAATGTGTACCTGTCCTGGCGAGTTTTAAAATTTTTTCATTCTTATTAATTTTATATATTAAAAGCCAGTCTGATGAAATAGATCCTATATGGCATTCCAAATATCCATTCCATTTACTTTTGAGTTTGTGAGGTCTGTTGACTTTGGGATCCAGAGGTTTTTCCTGTTCCAAGACAGTTATCAGATTTTTAAGATCTATCATTTTGTATTTTCCTGATCCGGATAGCTTTTTGACATCTTTTTTAAATTGAGATGAAGGTTGTAATTTCAGCAATTAAATTCCCAACTCTTCAAAAAGTTCATCACTGTTATAGGTTTTAAGATCGGAATCGGACTCAAGTTCCTCCATAGCCCGGGTTGTTTTTTTGTTCGGGATTTTAACAGGGAAAGGAAGTCCTTTAAGGATTGATATCTGTTTATAAAGCATATTAACAACAATTGAGTGAGTTAATCCAAGACTATGCAATATTGTCCCAACTTCATCTTTAAGATCTTTGTTAGTCCTTATATTTAAATTAGCATCTCTTTTTTCCATGTTTTCACCCTTTTATAATATAGCAGCAAGTATTGACGTTGTCAACACAGTTGATGATATTTTAAATTGGAGGAAACAGGAATTTATTTAGATTTAAATTTTTCCGTGAAGAAGTTATAGAGCCATGCAAAAACGGCACCTGAAATAAGTCCGTCAAAAAATCCCCATACGAATCCTATCAGACTTCCGGAGAAACTAAGGTTATAACCTCTGTAAATTTTCCCTATGATAGTTGTATGATAATTAGCTCCGTCAAGAAGTAATTTCCACCATGTGATAAAAAGAATTCCGAAGCCGAGAATAATTGCACAGGTCAGTGCAAATGATTTTACATTTAACTTCATTTTCCCTCCTGAAATAATATTTTTATTAATTTATGAATATATATATATATAGTATTATTGATGGAGTTTTTAAACAAAACTAATAATTTTAAATTATTTAAAAAAAGAGATTATAAAATTTCAGACTTAAAAATAGCTGTAAAAATTATTGCTTGAGAGTTTCTTTTCGTAAACATTTATGACATAAGAAACATGTCATATATATTTCGGATCTTCAACCGATCGGGCGAGAATAAAGAGAAGATCGGAAAGCCTGTTAATATATTTTATTAATTCACTGCTGATAAGAGATATATTGTTAAGGGTGATAATTTTTCTTTCTGCTCTTCTGCAGACCGATCTGCATAAATCCAATTTGGCCGACTCAGGGCTGTTACCGGGAATAATAAATCCGGTCAGTTTAATTTTTTTTTCATATTGTTCTAATAATTCGTTTAAAATTTCAATTTCCGAATTTCCGATAACATTGTTGAATTTTTGGGAATTATCGGCAAGCTCGGCACATATTCTGAAAAGATCTTTTTGAATATTTTCAATTATCTTTTTTAAGGGACCATTCTTAATGGTGTGTTTCGCATCTCCGAGAAATGAATTCAGTTCATCAACTGCTCCATAAGCTTCCACCCTCGGATCATCTTTCCATACTCTTTCACCCGATAGAAGAGATGTTTTCCCTTTATCACCGGTTTTTGTTGCTATGCTCATTTTATACTCCCGAGTTTTCTTTAAGAACTTAAATCATCCTTGAAGAAATTTTATTCTACATTTAGAAGTAGTAAAAATCAATTTAAATGAAAAATATCAGCCGAACTTTGTTCCTGCAGTTATTTCCGATATGTTAAATGCCTGAGACCTCATTCCATCGAGATAGTTTAGAACATCCATAAATCGAAGCACAAAATCTTCCTGGCAATAGTTTCTTCCGATCCTTTCAAAGAGTCTTTTTTTGGAATCTTTTATTTTTTTCTTTATTCTTCTGTTTATTACTTGATATTTTTCAAGCCTCTCCGGGTTCTTATCCTCAAATGATAAAATGTCAAAAGAGTTTTGGAAAAAGTCTATATTTGATTTGAAAATATTTTTAATATCGCGACTCATTTCGTCCGGAAATTTTAATTTTTTTCTGTTCAATTTATCAAGAATCAGAGCAATATGTTCGAGGTGATCTCCGAATTTTTCAAGGTTATGAGTGAGTGTTATATATTCTCCGATATAGTGTGAATCTTTTTCGGAAAGAGATGCAGAGGATAGAGAGATAAGAAATTCAGTAATAACTTTTTTGTAATTGTCCAGTATTTTTTCATACTCTAACACTTTGTCGCACAATCCGGTTCTGTCATTATTGTTATTTAGCAGGTCTTTAACATTTTTTGAACTTTCAACGATAATCTGTGCCATCTGTTCAAGTTTTTTTTCGGTCTCTGTTATTCCGAGAGCCGGAACTTCAAACGCCGAGGTTTCTATATGAGAAAAATCGGGTATTGAAATATCTTTAACTATTTTTGGTTCCGGAATAATTTTTTCACAGATCTTGGCTAAAAGAGGAATTAAAAATGCAAAAATGAAAACATTTGTTATATTAAATATTGAATGTGCAGCAGCAATATGTGAACCAATGAATGGTTTTGTTCCGATTGCACCACCGAATTTTGTTGCTTCCATTGATGTCCGAATAGTAAAGTTTGCCGATCCGGGGATCAGAGCTTCCACTAAATGAATAAAAGGATAGAAGGCAAAAAGAATAAATATTACTCCGAGAATATTGAACATCATATGGGCAAGAGCTGCACGTTTTGCCTGAAAGTTACCGCCGATACTTGCAAGAATTGCCGTAATCGTGGTACCGATATTATCACCGAGTATCAATGAAACCGCACCTTCCAGATTAAGCAATCCCTGTGAAGCGAGGGCAATGGTGATCCCTATTGTCGCCGAACTTGATTGAACAATAAGTGTTGTTGCCGTTCCGATCGCGACCCCCATTAATATTGAAAGATAGTTGACTCCGTCAACCTTTGTGAAAAAATGAATAAATTCCGGAGATTCTCTCAGGGGAGCAAATCCGTTCTTCATAGTTTCCATCCCCAAAAAAAGTATGCCGAAACCGAAAATTATCTCTCCGGCAAATTTCCACTTTTCACTTTTACTGAAAAATCTTATGAATACTCCGATTCCTATTATCGGCATTGAGTATTTGACTATTTTTAATGTTACGATCCATCCTGTTACGGTTGTTCCTATATTTGCACCTAATATTACTCCGATTGCCTGAGTGAGTTTCATCAATGAAGCATTTACAAATCCTACTACCATAACCGTTGTTGCACTGCTTGACTGGATTAAAGCTGTAATCAGAAATCCGACGGTAATTGCAAAAATTCTATTTGAAGTGAGGAAATTCAGTGTTTTTCTTAATTTGTCTCCGGCGGCTTTTTGCATTCCTTCGGACATGAACTTCATTCCCATGAGGAATAGCCCCAAGCCTCCGAAACTATTAAAAAGTATATCTGTCCAATTCATAAGTTTTAAATAGTAAATTTTCCCGATTTTTTCAAAACCTATTTTATATTATTATACCGAAACTATCAATCCTTTTATTTATTTTCAGTATTTCTTTTAAAATACTTTATTTATATGCCATTATATATTGAACAATTATCCGTTTAATTTTATAATTCAATTTGTTGGGTGATTAACTCAGTGGATAGAGTGCTACCTTCACACGGTAGAAGTCGGAGGTTCAAATCCTCTATCACCCATTTTATTAATTAAAAGAAAAATTATAATTGGGGAAAGGATGAAATCGGTAAAAAAAATTCAAAAGATTCTTGAAGAAATAACAGATGTTGTGGAGGGGGTCGAAGAGTGTTCAATAGTTACCTCGGACGGATTTAATATAGTTTCGTCATCGTCTGAATTGGAAAAGGGTGGAATTAACGGTGATCTTATTTCAACAGTAATGAGATCGGCGGAAAAAATAACAAATTTTCTTGTAAATTTAAAAAGTAAAGAGCTTATCTTGAGTTTTAGGAAAAAAGAAATTGTTATTATCGCATTGAATGATCATATTTTTTTTGTATACCTTGCTAATAAAGATTCAAAGCGAACACTTATCCTCCTTGATTTGAAACAAAAGATTCAATCAATTAAAAATCTTATTAAAGAGTATTGAAATTTTATTCATTTATTAGTATATTTTTAATGAAAAAAATGTTTTTATAAAAAAATTAATGGAAAAGTACTATTTTAAAGTAACGGATTATCTGCATATCGCGTGTACGGGAAAACATTCGGTAAAACTTATATTACGCAAAAAAGGGAGTTATATTGGTGAAATAGTAATATTAAACGGAGTATTATGGAATGCAGTTGATAAAAGTGGAAATGGGGAAGACGCATTTTTGCGTTTGATATTTAAAAAAAACATTGAAGTGGAAAGTTTTGATACTGATGACAACAGTGTGGAAAGATTGATTAAAAAAGATTGGGAGGAGATCCTGATGAAAGCTGTTGCGGACAGAGATAAAAATAAGTGGGAAAATAAAAAGAATATTGAAAACGGGTCAAGTAAAAACATGAATATCTCTGTAATAATTGAGCAGGGGCTTGATTGTCTTATGAGACGGGATTATAAAAATGCTATTAAAATTTTTTCAGATCTAAATGAAATGTATCCGGGGAATATTCTTATACGTTCAAAACTGGATAAACTGAAGGAACTTGGTTTCGGAGATAATTCTGTTTCGGAATAGATTAACGGAAATGTTTCTTTTATAAAAATTGACTTTTTTTTTTCACTGAAGTATAAAAAAATATGGTGGCTGTTTCAGATGGAATAAGAGAGAAAAAAAATAAAAAAAAAATAAAAAAAAATGGATTTCGTAATAATTCCAAATCAGATCCGATAAGTCTGGAGAATCATAGAAGAAAAAAAATTCTGGTTTCCACAGCAGTATTTATCATATTTTTTCTTGTAATATATGGATTGTTGGCACTAATCAGAGGAAAATATATTCTTGCAATATTTGATTTTTCATCTTCCTTTTTTATGTTTGTAACTCTTATTCTCTATTTGAAAATGGATATATATTTAATCTCAAGAAATATTATGATCTCAATAATTTTTCTTGTCTTTATCTATCTCTTTGTAGGTGAAGGTGTTGAAGTCGGTAGTTATCTATGGACACTGGCATTCCCTATCTATACAATTTTTTTTCTCGAGTCCAAATGGGGTTTCAATATTTCAGTGTTATTTTTTCTTTCGGAGTTTATTCTATATTTTTCCGGTATTTCCCATCGTGAGTTTAAAGTACAGTTCTTGATAAGATATACGGGTGTATATATATCAATAGTGATGATTTCTTATATTATTGAAAGAATAAGGGAAGAAAACTTTTCTAAGGTTATTAAGGCAAATATCCAGCTAAAAAATAATATAAAAAAAATAACCAAAGTTCAAACAACTCTATCTGCAAGTGAAGAAAAATATAGAAATGTTGTTGAAAAAGGTAATGATGGAATTTTAATACTTCAAAACGAAAAAATAGTTTATTCAAATCCTCAATTCTGCAGGATGATAGGGAGAAATGAAAAAGAACTTAAATCTGTGAGTTTGAATAAATTAATTCCTGAAAAAGATTATTTTAAAGTATTGGATTTTTTATTGTCGGGAATAGGTGATAGTGATCGGGATAATATTTTGGAAATGACATTTCTTGATATTAACAGAAAAAAAATTGATGTGGAAATAAAACAGACAGTAATAAATTATCAGGATTCGGATTCCTATCTTATATTTGTGAGGGATATAAGGGAAAGGAAAATTTATGAAAGAGAGAGAATAAAATATTCTAAAGCTGAAACCTTTAAAGCTGTCTCAGACGGAATAACACATGATTTTAATAATCTTTTAACAATTGTCATGGGGAATGTGGAGTTGGCTAAAATAAATAAAAAGAGACCTGAAAAACTTATATCATATTTGAATAAAATAGGGGATGCTTCGGAAAGAGCGGAGAATCTTATTAAGCAGCTGTTGACATTTTCTTCAGATGCAACTCTTGTAATGAGCAAGGAGTATATTCAGGAAATTATACCAACGATAATTAAATCTTTTAAAAAGATTAATAAGATAAAGTTTAAAATATATATTCCGGATGATTTATGGCCGGTAAAGTGTGATAGAGAAAGGATTGGAATAGCTTTTTCAAATATTATAACAAATGGAATCGAATCAATTGACGGTAACGGTGTAATTAGAATTGAGTGTATGAATAAAACGCAATCCGATATATCGGAAAGTAATTTAAAATATGCTCATTATATTATTATTAAAATAATAGATAACGGCAAAGGAATTCCTGCTAAAAATATTGAAAGAATCTTTGATCCCTATTTCAGCACAAAGGAAAATGTTACTCAGAAGGGAATGGGTCTTGGGCTTACGATTGCAAATAGATTAGTATTAAATCATAACGGATTGCTTCGTGTTGAATCAAAGCCGGGGAAAGAGACGGTTTTCAGTATATTTCTTCCGGCTGATCCGGAAAACAGCTGATCTTTCTCTCTCTTATCAAGTGACTTATGTTTTTTTATTTTTAAAGAATTTATCTTGACCGATGGAAATCGTGGTTATATAATGTGCCTTCAATAGAGAGGAGGTTTTATGGAATTATCAAAAAGAGCCGGTTCTATTCAGGACTCACCTATCAGAAAATTATATTCGGTTGCCCTTAAAGCTAAAGAGAAGGGAATAAGCATATATCATTTAAATATCGGTCAACCTGATATTCAGACTCCGCCTGTATTTTATGAAGCTATCAGATCGTACACGGAAAATGTTCTTTCATATGGTCCTTCCGATGGATTGATATCATTAAAAGATGCAATGATTGACTATTTTAAAAGATATTCGATTGAGCTTGAGCATGAGAATATAACCATCACATATGGAGGTAGTGAAGCTGTATCTTTTGCCTTTAATATAATCGGGGATCCCGGAGATGAAATATTAATTCCTGAACCTTTCTATACAAATTATAATGGTTATGCAACGCTTTCGGATCTTAAAATAGTTCCGATTCCTACAAAATCTGAGACCGGATTTCATCTTCCTGATGAATCGGAGATTCTGAAAAGAATAACGGAAAGAACAAGAGCAATATTACTCTGCTCTCCAAACAATCCTACGGGAACTATTTTTAGTGAAGATGAGATAAGAATGATAGGAAAAATCGCAAGGGAGAACGACCTTTTTATTATTTCCGATGAAGTGTATAAGGAATTTACATATGATGGGGAGAAACATTTCAGTACTCTTGAACTTGAAGATGCACGGGATAGAGTTATTGTTGTGGATTCGATTTCGAAAAGGTACTCGTCTTGTGGAGCCAGAATCGGTGCTTTCATTTCTAGGAACAGCAAGGTTATGAATGCTGCTCTTAAATTTGCTCAGGCGAGATTGTGCCCTCCGACCCTTGAACAACTCGGGGCTACAGCAGCTTACAAGCTCCCTCAATCATATTTTAAAAGTATTCTGTCAGAGTATCAGAGTAGAAGAGACACCCTATTTGAAGTTTTAACATCAAGTGGTGAAATTGTTATTCGTAAACCGGAAGGAGCTTTTTATATTATGGCTAAGCTACCTGTTGATAATTCGGATGATTTTGCAAAATGGATGCTCGAAGATTTTTCATTGGATAATGAGACGGTTATGGTTGCTCCCGGGGAAGGGTTTTACTCAACTTCAGGAATGGGGAGTCAGGAAATACGAATAGCATATGTTCTTGAATCGGAAAAATTGAAGAAAGCAGGCAAAATATTACTTGAAGGTATTAAAGAATATAATAACCTCAAACGCTGATTTTTTATTTTAACTTTTTCTCTGATATAATTCATTTATGAAAAAGGGATTTACTCTATCGGAAGTTCTAATAGTAGTTGCAATAATTGGGATACTGGTATCCATAGCTATCCCACAATATAAGAATTCAATAATTAAAGCAAGGGAAGCCGTGTTAAAGGAGAATCTTTTTCAGATAAGAGATGCAATCTCGAAATTTTATAAAGATAAAAAGAGATACCCTTCTTCTCTTGATGAGCTCGTTACGGCACGTTATTTCCGGAAAATCCCAGTTGATCCTTTTTCCGGTAAGTCCGACTGGATATTAATCAGGGATGAACCTATGGATGAATTTGATAATTTTGATATGGAGGAGAACCAAGGAATTATTGATGTGAAAAGTAGATCAAAAAGTTCTGGAGACAATCAAAAAGAATATGAAGAGTGGTGAAGAGAACGGTTATGTGCTGATAGTTGCTATCATTGCAGTAAATCTTTTAGCTATCTTTTCTTTAATGGCAGCATCAATGTGGGAGAGAGAGTCTGAAAGAGAGAGGGAGGCGGAACTTTTTTTCAGGGGAAATGAATATGTCAGAGCTATTGCCAAATTCAGAAAAAAAAATTTGAACCGGTATCCTGAAAACATTGAAATTCTTTTCAAGAAAAAATTTATCAGAAAGTTATATAAAGATCCGGTAAGTGATTCGGGAGAATGGAATTTTGTGATGAAAAGTAAAGTGTCCGGAAATAAAAAGTTATTGATTGTTCCTGCTGCAATGTTAGGTAAGTATATTAAAAGAGCTTATCTGATAGGCGTGAGTTCAACATCAATTAATGAGGGCTTCAGGGTTTATCGTGGGAAAAGCAGATATGATGAGTGGGCATTTTATTTTGGGCAGAAAACTGAAAAAGAGATGCCCGAACTGAAATTTGTAACAGAATAATGAAGAATATCTTTATTCTCGCTGCGGAAAATTCAGCAGAAAAATATGGGGCTCTTCTTCTTGAGCAGTTTAAAAAAAGTAAAACAAAATATAGATTTTTTGGTGCGGGAGGAGATAAGTTTAAAGATCTCGGAGTTGACTTGATAGTTCACAGTAGAGAATTATCGATTGTCGGTATTATTGAAGTTATCGGGCATCTGTTCAAATTAAAAAAATATATGGATCTGTTTCTCAAAGCTGCAGGAGAGAAGAGATGTGATGCGGCTATTTTAATTGATTATCCCGATTTCAATCTAAGGCTTGCAAAAAAATTTAAAAAATTAGGTATTCCTGTTTATTACTATATTAGTCCGACTGTCTGGGCATGGAGATATAACCGGATAAAGACCATAAAAAAATATGTAGACCATCTTTTTGTTATATTTCCGTTTGAAAAGGAGATATATGAAAAAGAAGATATTCCCTTTACATATACGGGGCATCCGTTATTAGGACAGATAAAGAGAAAAATTTCAAACAATGAATTTAAAAAAAAATATGGAATAAAGAAGAATGAGAAAATATTGACTCTTCTTCCCGGGAGCCGAATGTCTGAAATTTCTTCACTTTTTCCTGTTATGCTTAATGCCTATTCAAATTTGGTAGAAAAGATAAGTCTTAAAATATTTATTTTAAAGGCTGATTCAGTTGAAAAAAAAGTTTTGGAAAAACATCTTAGTGATAAAAATATTAATGCATCAATCATTGATCAAACGGAAGGATATGATCTGATTGGATCTTCCGATGCAGTTATTTCTACTTGCGGGACATCAAATCTTGAAATTGCTGTTTTGGGTACTCCTTTTGTCGCTGTTTATAAAGTTAACGGTTTGTCATATATACTCGGTAGGGGATTCCTTAAAATAAGCAACTATTCAATTGTAAATATTTTGTTAAATAAGAAAGTTGTAGATGAGTTGATTCAGAATGATTTTACGGAAGAGAATGTAACCGCTTCAATTGAAGAATTATTAGTGAATAAAAGTAGAATAAGAGAGATGAAGTCTGAGTTTAAAAAAGTGAAAAATCTTCTGAAATTAGAAAGCATTCCCTCGAAAATAATATTTGATAAAATAGAAACGGATCTTATGCAACGTTTTAATTGAAAATAGAAATTTAATGTGATATCTTTTGATTTAATATTTTTCGTTTTGTTGTGATTCTTAATTTTTGTACTGAAAGGAGGAATTTATGGAGCAAATTAACAAAGTCAAAGGACTTCCTGAGAATGCCTACAGAAAATTAAAAGAGGGAGAGGTGTTTAAACCTGTTGTTCCTTCGGACAAACCACTTCCCGAAGTGACAAGATATTCCCTATTGTGGGGGATGTTTTATGCAATTCTTTTTTCTGCAGCTGCTGCTTATCTCGGATTGAAGATCGGACAAGTATTCGAGGCTGCGATTCCTATTGCCATTCTTGCCGTCGGTCTCTCTTCGGCACTTGGGAGAAAAAATTCTCTTTCTGAAAATGTAATAATACAGTCAATAGGAGCGAGTTCCGGCGTTATTGTTGCGGGAGCGATCTTTACAATCCCCGGACTCTATATTCTGGGCATTGAAGCATCTTTCATTCAGGTTTTTCTGGCATCTCTTTTCGGCGGGTTTCTCGGAATTCTGTTCTTGATACCTTTTAGAAAATTTTTTGTTAAAGATATGCATGGTGAATTTCCTTTTCCGGAAGCGACTGCTACAACAGAGGTTCTTGTAGCGGGAGAGTCGGGAGGAAATAAAGCAAAAATACTTGTAAAAGCACTTGTGATAGGGGGGGTATATGACTTCCTTATTTCCGGATTCGGACTCTGGAAAGAAAAATTTTCCACACTCGTATTTCCTTGGGGTAGGAAGCTGGCTGCATCGGTAAAATTAGAATTCAGTTTTCTGACAAGTTCGGCTGTTATGGGGTTGGGATATATAATAGGTTTAAGATATTCATTGATAATTGCTTCAGGGTCATTTCTTGCGTGGTGGGTGCTTGTTCCGGCTGTTTTTTATATCGGACAATTTAATCCGGCTCCCATTCTTGATGCTGCAAAACCTATCTCTCAGATGCTACCTATAGAAATTTTCAGCAAATATGTACGTCATATAGGTATTGGCGGAATTGCCATGGCAGGGATTATAGGAATTGTTAAATCAAGAAAAATTATCGGAGGAGCATTCAAATTAGCTGCCTCAGAGATAATGGGTAAAGGATCCGACGGAGTTTCTCAAAAGAGAGAAAAAGTTGAAAGAGTTCAAAAAGATATAAGTATGAAGTGGAATGTTATTCTGATTATGGCGACTCTTCTTGGTATTTTTGCCTTTTTTATGATTAGTGTTCTGGGTGGAAATGTTGTTTATGCATTAACCGGGCTTGCAATTGTAACAATAATATCTTTTCTTTTTACTACCGTTGCAGCTAGGGCAATTGCTATTGTCGGAACAAATCCTGTTTCGGGAATGACTCTTATGACTCTGATCATCTCTTCTGTTATTCTGGTTGCTATAGGTTTGAAAGGAAATGACGGTATGCTTGCCGCTCTGTTAATAGGTGGTGTTGTATGTACTGCATTATCAATGGCAGGTGGATTTATTACGGACCTTAAAATAGGATATTGGCTTGGGACTACTCCTGCAGTACAGCAGAAGTATAAATTTTTGGGTACACTTCTTTCCGCGGCATCAGTCGGACTTGTAATCCTGATGCTTTATAAAACTTACGGTTTTGGTCCCGGAGGTTTGGAAGCTCCTCAGGCATCGGCAATGGCAGCCGTATTAAAGCCTCTTATGACCGGACAAGCGGCTCCTTGGCTTTTATATCTCGGTGGAGGATTCCTGGCACTTATTCTTGAATTTGTCGGAGTTCCGCCCCTTGCTTTTGCTCTCGGTATGTATCTGCCGCTATACTTGAACACACCGATACTTGCCGGAGGATTAATTGCTCATTTTGTAGCTAAGAGCTCGAAGGACGAAAAGATTGTAACGGCAAGAAAAGAGAGAGGAACTCTGATCGCTTCGGGATTTATTGCAGGAGGAGCTATTATGGGTGTTCTTGCAGCAACGATAATTTTTATCGGTCAAAGTCTGTTCGGTGATGGTTGGAATATAATGAAAGCGATTGGAACTCAACACTGGAGTGAGTCTGCGGGAGCTGAAATACTTGGATTTGTTATGTTTGCAGGACTTCTCTATTATCTTTATTGGGATTCAAAAAGAATTAAGCAAGATGATTAATGTTTTTAATTAAATATTAAACTTACTCTGATTGTTTAACTGTTTTTTTAGATTTTGAAATTTTAATCATACTGATTAATCCTCCGCCTGCAAGGATGAGGGCAAGTATCCTTCGTATGAGAACCAGTGCTATTGCTACATCCGGTTTGATTTTTACAACAGCCATAATTGCAATATATGTTGCTTCATATATTCCGAGTGAACCGGGGATAAACGGGAAAATGAAAGCCAAATTTCCTAATGTGGTAACTATAAAACTTGTTGTGAAGGTTATATCCGAAACACCGAGAAATAGTATTGTAAGATGAATTTCGGTAATCCAAAGAAGTATCATCAGAGAGTAGAGCAAAAATACTTTAAAGAATCCTGAAGGATTGTTTTTATAGAAATCCGATATATACTTGTCTGTCTCTGCAATTTTTTTTTCATTTCTTTCAATTAACTTTATTTTTAACCCTGTTTTTTTAAGAAGAGAAATTATCCAAATTAGAATGCCTTTTTTCTGTTTAAAAAAGATAAAAATAAAAAATAATGTGATTATTGCTATTCCGGAGACAAGAGTTATCTTAATATCCCTCGGGAGTTTTAAATGCAGAAAAGCTACAATCGTTCCCAGTAGAGTAAAAAAAATAATTGCAAAAAATTCTATTGTTTTATCTATTATAGTCGATGCAACGCAAATTTTTCTACTTGAACAATTAGCAAGCATAATTCTTGTTGTTTCGCTTCCAACCTGTGCAGAAGGTGTCAATTGACCTACGGAATGACCACTCATTCTTGCAAGAAAGAGATGGAAGAGAGAGAGATCTTCTCCAAACTCTTTCAGAACCACTTTCCAGTTAATTGTCCTCAATGTCCAGTAAAGAAGTCTTAAAGCGAGGAGAATTATGAAATTTGTGATGCTTATTCTATTTATATTGAGCCAGATTTTTTCAGGACCGATCTTGAAAAAAAGAAATGCGAAAAGCATTATTCCGACAAGTGCTGAAATCTTTATAATCTTTTTTTTCATAAAATCGCTGTAATTATACATTAATAGAAAAAAAACGGAAACCCGGTTAACTTAAAATGAACAATTCTATCTGCTTTCTTTTAAAATATATTTTCTCACTGCCCAATTATGTTCTTTTAAGGTTTTTGAAAAATAGTGTGTTCTTGAGTCTTTGGCAACAAAATATAGGAATTCGGTTTTTTCAGGGAATAGTGCTGCTTCTATTGAGTCGACTCCGGGGCTGCATATTGGTCCCGGCGGAAGTCCTCGGTTTATCCTTGTATTATATGGAGAATCTATTTTTAAATCTTTCCATCTGAGTTTTCCCGTATATTCTCCTATCAATTTTAAAGCATATATTACCGTGGGATCGCAGCCTAACGGCATTCCAATCTTTAATCTATTGTGGAAAACCGAAGAGATAAGGAATCTTTCATCTCTTGACGCAGTCTCTTTCTCTATCAAAGAAGCAAGTGTGACGATATTTCTTACAGTCATTCCAAGCTCCTTTGCTCTCCACCTGTAACTTTCACTAAAATTTTTTTTAAATCTATTTACCATTGTTTTAACAATTGTTAAAGAATTTGTTCCTTTACTAATAAAATATGTTTCGGGGAACAGGTATCCTTCAAGATCAGTAGCTTTGTTGTCAATATCATTGATGAGTGAAATAGTTTTTGATGCTTCGATAAATTCTGTATAATCGATATTATTTGACCTTTCCAGAAATTTTGCGGTTTCATCGATTGTCATACCCTCTTTGATCGTAAATTTATAAAGAAAAATATCTCCTTTTTTCATCTTTTCTATTACATCTTTCATTGATACAGGGCTGTCAAACAGATATTCTCCCGACATAAATACTGTATTTCTATGAAAGAGTTTGTAATATAGTTTAAAGAAGAGATAGTTTGAAATGATTTTATTTTTTGAAAGAATTCTTGAAATCGAAGATACACTACTGCCCCTTTTAATCTCGATTTTAACGGGATAATTGTGCCCGTCATAAATTTCAGAAGTTTTTTTATGAAAAATATAGATGAAAAAAGCAGCAAAAATAAAAAATAGAGTTAAGAATATTAAAATTGTTTTTTTCATATATCACCTAAATATCTGTTTAATATAATCATTGCAGACATTGAATCAATAAGTTTTTTTTTTTTCTTTTTCCCGTAAGAATAGTCTTTCAGGAGTTCTTCCGCTTCAAAACTTGATAATCTTTCATCAACCATTTTAACTTTAATTTTAAAAGATTTTTCTATTTTTTTCCCGAATTTTTCCGACTTTAAAGAAAAAAAACTATCTGTTCCGTCCATATTTAAAGGGTGACCGATAAGTATGAGTTTTGGATCATACTCTTCTATTAGAGTAGATATAAATTCCAGATCGTCTCCTCTCTTTTTTCTTATCATTCCCTGAATCGGTATAGCGGTTTTTAATTCGCTGTTTCCGATTGCAGCTCCAACTCTTTTCTCTCCGTAGTCAATTGCAATAATAGTCATATTTATTTTATATATCTCGATTCGGATTTATAATATTCAAATCCGTAATCAATAAGCTTTGTTATAAGTTGTGAAAAAGATATTCCGTCCACTTCCCACAATTTCGGGAACATGCTTATCTCCGTAAAACCCGGAATAGTATTTATCTCATTTATTATTATTCTGTTGCTATTTTCTTCTACGAAAAAATCGACTCTTGCAAATCCGTTAAGGTATAAAGATTTATATGCCTTTAATGCCGCTTTTTTTAATTCTAATTCGATTTTACTGTCAAGTTTCGCAGGGATAAAAAATTTTGTATCCCCGAGAATATATTTGTCTTCGTAGCTATAGAAATCTTTTGAAGGAATGAATGAGCCGGGTTTTGACACTTTGATTTCATGATTACCCATTACGGATATCTCTACTTCCAGCCCTTTAATCTCTTTTTCCACAATAATTTTTTTGTCAAATTCAAAAGCCGTTTTAACTCCCGACCTGCACTCTTCTCTGTTTTTCGCTTTGGTTATTCCAACGGAAGATCCTAAAGAACACGGTTTGATAAAACAGGGATATCCTATATTCCCCTCAATTTTCTCTAATATATCTTTTGGATCGTTTTCAACAAAAACAAGGAAATCCGTAATATTCAATCCGCTGTCTCGGAAGAGAGTTTTTGAAATAGCTTTGTCCATTGCCAATGCAGATGAGAGTGCGTTTGCTCCTACAAATGGGATTGATGACATTTCAAAGAGTCCTTGTATTCTCCCATCCTCACCGTTGGGACCGTGAAGAACAGGAAATAGAATGTCAAAATCCCTTTTAAATAAATTTGTTGTCTGCCACGGGATAAAGGAAGAGAATCCGTTTTTTGGAAAATTTTCGTTTAATAGATCAACACCCTTCATTATAACCCATTTTCCATCCCGCCTGATATATATCAGATCTGCTTCAAATTTATTCTTGTCTATATTGCTGTAAACGGCTTTTGCAGATTTAATGGATATTTCATGTTCGTCTGACTTACCACCGAATAATATTCCTACTTTTTTGTAATTTTTCATAATAAATTTATCCGAAAATTCATTTTAATCTTATTAATTATAGTAATAATTATAGAAAAAATAGTTTCTAAGAACCTTTTTAACATAATTTCTAGTTTCCGAAAAGGGGATCATTTCTATGAACTCTTCTTCGGAAAAACCGTTATATTCCTTGATCCATCTATCGACTCTGTGGGCTCCTGCGTTATATGCAGCCAATGCCAGATATTTTTTCCCATTGTATTTGTTAAGGAGTTCTTTCAGATGATATGTTCCCAGTTTAATGTTTATTTCAGGTTTAAAAATATCTTTTCTTTTAATTTTTATTCTCAAATTTTTTGATACTCTTTTTGCAGTTTTTGATAATAGTTGCATGAGTCCTATTGCTTTGGCCGGAGAGTAAGCATCTTTGTTGAAAAAACTTTCTCTTTTAATTAGTGCAAAAACTATATTCTTATCCACACCGAAATTTGTTGCAAATTTTTCTACGAGAGATTTATATTTTATCGGGGTATAGATTGCACTTAGAAATTTAGGAAGTAATATAGATTGATAATTTGGAAAGTTTGATGTGAAGGCTGAGAATGCCATATAAAAATTTCCTCTTCTTAGATGAATTATTGACTCAATAACTTTTATTGTATTTATATTTTCGTAAAGTAAATGTGAATTCTCTTTTACCCATTTTATATATTTAAGTGATATATCGGTATAACCGTATTTCAGCATATCTTCAATGTTTGAAACAATACCTATTAATTTGGCGGAGGGCTTTCCCTCTATTAGATGAATAAAATTTTTAAGTTCAAACTTCTTTAATATTTTTTTCCCGGCTATATATTTTGAATAGTAGTATGAATAGGGGTAATCGGTAATTCCGTTTTTAAAAAATGAGTTAAGTTTTCCTTCCCAGTAAAGATTGGCTACTTTATAAGATGTAATGGGCGAACTGATTCCGGTCTTAAATGTTTTTAAAGCAATATCTTTTTTTCCTGATTTCATATTCATCCATCCGATCCGCCAAAGTGCTTTCCAATAATTCACTTCTTTGCTTGGAAGATCATGTATGTTTAATAATTGTTTATAATATTTTTCCGAAAGTTCAAATTCACCTTTGATTTTTAAAATAGATGCAATATCCAAAAGAGTAATCTTATATATATCTTTTTCTGGTCTGATTTTTTCAAGGTTTTCATCAATATTTGAAAATCTGTTTTCCCTAATATCAATTTTTAACAATAGTTTTGTTTTCCCAATGTGGAATTTCCCATCTGATATCTTTGCCAAAGATTTTTTGGAAAGATTGTATCTTTTTTTTGCATAATACATTTCAGCATTGTAGTAATTAATGAGATCTTTATCGGCAATGTATTTTTTAATTTTATTGTAAATAGAAAATGATCTGAGAGAAACTAATTCGGAAACCATTCTTGAAAGAAGTTTAGGTTCTAAATCAATAATTAAAACTCTTAAGTTTGAATTTTTAAAAGATTTTAAAATATTACGCGGGTCTTCGGCTTCCAAAAGGTTTGCAAAAAGTTTTCTTGCTTTCCTTATGTTCCCTGTTTTCAGATATGATTTAATCACAAGTTTACTATTATAGATATCACTTTTATTTTCTGCGAGAGAGATAACTCTGTTAAACTTTCGCGAACCGTAAAGAGCTTTAATCAGATAATTGTCCTTCATTTCGGTTATCCATCCGGAGTTATTTTCTATAGAGGAGAGAGTATATATTGCTTTGCTATATTTTTTTCTATTAATGAAGTTTTCCGAATTTTTCAATAGTTCTATTTCTCTAATAAAACTATTATCCACGGAATTAGTGTCGATTGTATTTTGAGTTTCTCCGATATTTCCTATTCTTAAAAAGATACGGTATTTTTCAATAATACTATTTTCACTATTTTTTGTGGTTAGAAAACCGTTATCTCTACTCAACAGAAGTGTGATAAAAAAAGAAAGTATGACTGAAACCAATAGGATGATTTCAATATTTAAGATATAGTTTGAATTTTCCCTTTTGTTAAATAGATTCAAAATTATATCCTTTTAATGCATCCCTGTCACCATCTGCAAGTGTTTCAAGAAGTTGAGTTTCAAAAGGGACAAGGTCATCGAATTTATTCATATATATCTCTTTCGACTGCATTATTGTATCACCAAGAACTGAAAAGAGTTTCTTTGCTTCTCTTGCTTCATCAACCTGCTTTTTATTGTATAGAATTATATCCGTGACAATTACTTTCGCAAGACGTTCTGCATTACTTAATTTTTTTTGTGTCTTTTTTTGAGGGGGGGCGACCGAATCATCGGTTAACAGAAGAACGGGTTCTTCCTCTTGTTTCTCATCATATTCCTGTGTTTTTACACGTGCCATTATCTTTTGTTTGAAAGGTAGGAGATCAAGACTCATTTCGCCGACAATTGAAAGTATCTCAATCATTTTTTCGTTTATTTCCGATTCTTTAAAGCTATCCGCATAGAGAACTGCTTGAGGTTTCCCTTTTACAAAAAAAGGACGAACAAAAATTGAACCGGGCACACTGCCTCCAAAACGGTTAAAGATCATATGGTTGTCTTTGTGAGAATCGTGATTTCCGGAAAAGGATTTTTTTGTTTTAATAACTTCCTTAAATACAGTATCGGCAGTAATCGAAAAGAAGACTTTCTTAATATTTTTATCATCAATGTCACTATTACCCTGATTAAATCCTGCTCCGCCCCAACCTCTTAATTTATCATCTTTAATCAGGAATATAGCTGTTCTTGTGCAGAATTGCTTAATTCCCGATAGAAGATCGGAAATAATGCTTACCTGGTTTGAAGAAGATGAAACACTTTTTACACTTTTATAAAGATTTTCCAACGAAGGATCCGGACCTGAATTAAGATTTATGTCCAGCTCTTTGATTTTGTTTAAATTGCTTATTACGTTTAATTTAACTTTTTCTATTAACATTTCAAGGTCATTGTTATTATTCATTTAAATACCCCTTTAAAAATTTTATACTCCGGATTCCAATCTGCTGGCAAGCAGTTCGGGAAGTCCGGCATTTCTTATTTTCTTTTGTGTTTTTTTTACATTATAATCGTAACGATAAAATCTTATCTCCCTCTTATCCGAATCATATAGAATGAAACCCGATGCAGGGTTTTTGTCCCGGGGTTGCCCGATGGATCCCGGATTTATCAGATATCTTGTATTTGGGTCTAATTTGATTTTTTTTGAATTGTTAAGCGGTATTACGCTTATTTTATTGTTTCTTTGAAGGTAGACTACGGGAAAGTGTGTATGACCGAAAAAACCTATTGATGTTTTCATGAATTTAAATGATTCGACAGCTTCAAAAACTGAAAAAACATAATAGTCTTCATCAAAAGTGGAGCCATGACAAATGGTAATAAAGTGATCTACAATCATAGGTCCTTTTTTGAAATTTTTCAAATAGAGTTTATTCTCTTCGGATAGTTGAACTTTACTCCATTCGGCTGAAAATGCAGCAACCGGATTAAAAAGTGATGATGATTCAATATCGGAAATTACTTTATCGTGATTCCCTCTGATACAATAAAGGTTTTGTATTGTTTTAAATAGTGAAATAGTATCATTCGGATCTGCTCCATATCCGACAAGATCACCAAGGAAAAGGTGTTTATCTGCTTCTTTGAAAACTTTATGAGAAATGAGTTTTTCAAATGCTTCGAGGTTACTGTGTATATCGCTAAATACAAGATATTTCATATTTATTATTAAATAACCAAAAACTCCTTTAAACAGGAAGTATAATAATTTTTTGAATTTTATTCAAGTAAAATCGAAAAAGAATCAACTAAAAAGAAAAAATTATGATAGATTCCATTTTCATAAGATATTATTGATTGTTTTAACAGCAAATTTAATACAATACTTTCGGATTCAATAATTTACCATCAGAAAAACTTTATGGTAAGAAAAAACCTGTCCCGAAATGTTATTTAGAGATACGAGCCGGTTCGGTTTCGAGGGCTTTTTTGTAGAGTTCTCCGGCGTTGTATGAGCTTCTGATAAATGGTCCGGATTCCACACCGATAAATCCCATGGATTTTGCTGTTTTATACAGCTGCTTAAATTCATCCGGTGTATAATATTTTTCGACTTTTGCATTTGACGAAGAGGGCTGAAGATATTGACCTATAGTCAGGATCTTAACTCCGTTCTCCTTTAAATCCGCAAATAACTCTTCGAGTTCTTCTATTGTTTCACCCAATCCGACCATAATTCCGGATTTCGTAATAAAATTTCTCGAAGCGGAATGTTTAAGTACCGAAAGAGACACCGGATAATTTTCCGGCTTTCTGTTTACAAACGGATATAATCTTTTTACAGTCTCAAGATTGTGGTTTAAAACATCCGGATGTTCTCTCAAAACATTATCTATCAAGTTTTTATCTCCTGAAAAATCCGGAATAAGAACTTCGATTTTCAGTTCACTAAACTTATCCTTGAGATGTTTTATGATCTTTGCATAGTGAAGAGATCCCTTGTCAGGAAGGTCATCTCTTGTGACCGATGTGATAACCAGATATTTCAGATCCATAATTTTTACCATCTGAGCAATTTTTTCCGCTTCTTTTGTGTCCGGAACAACGGGTTTGCCATGTTTTACGGAGCAGAAAAAGCAGTTCCTTGTGCAATAATCTCCGAGAATAAGAAATGTTGCATTGTTGTTCGCCCAGCATTTGTGCATGTTGGGGCATCTTGCATCCTGACAAATCGTATGGAGTCCTCTCTCTTGAAGTTCTCTTTTTATTCTGAAGACGTTTTTTCCGGAGGGGATTTTGATTTTAAGCCAGTCGGGTTTTGCTGTTCTTTTTATGGCTGTTTGGGGATTCATATTTTTAAAATTTCCCGATTTATTCTATTTGACAAGAAAAATTTCGGTTTGAGGAGGAGATAACCAGCGTGCTCCGTCTTCCGTTATGACGACCATCTCTTCAATTGTTGCCACTCCATACTCTTTTAAGTAGAGTCTCGGTTCGATTGTGAAGACCTGATCCTTTTCCAGAGGAATGAACGGAAGATCTCCGTATCTCTCCCAGGCAGGAGCAAGCAGAGCACTTCCGTCATGAGCGGTTCTTCCGACCTGATGACCGAGAGCGTGGGGATATTCGTCATATCCCCGGGAAACTATATATTCTCTCGCTATAGTATCTATATCAATTCCTCTTACTCCGGGTTTTAAAGCTTCAAATGAGAGTCTGATTGATTCTACGATAGTGTTGAATCCGTGCATAACTTTTTCGGGAGCTTTTGTTTCCCCGTCTTTTAAAACATACCAAGTTCTCTGAAGATCGGAACAGTATTTATTGTATATAACACCGGAATCTATATTAAACACATGACCTTTTTCAATAACTTTATCGGTAGGACCGGAATGAGCACCGTTATCTTGAGGACCTGTAAAAACCGAAGGGTTGGATTCCTCTTCCCAGCTTGGTTTAAGCCCCAATTTCTCTCTTTCCGATTTAATAAATGCTGCAACATCTTTTTCAGTCATTCCAGGTTTTGTGAACTTTGTTACTTTATCGTAAATATCAAGGGTTATCTCTACTGCCTTTTCCATTCTCTTTATCTCTTCGGCGGATTTTCTTCCCCTAAGTGCTCCGATTATCTTTTCCGATGAAACTATTTTATTTTCAAATCCCGATCCGTCAAGGAGTTTCATAAATCTGAGGAATTTTCCATATGTAATTCCGTCTGCAGAGGGTGAGTCTTCTGAAAAATTTATTGCAATTTTTTTTGGATTCAATTTGTTTAAAATTGACAGAAGATCATCCTTGGGACTGTTTTTATATGAGAAAACTTTATCAAATAAAGATAATCTTTCAATTTTTTCAAGATCAAGATTACCCACAATCGCATATTTTTCTCCGGTTGCTGAAATTATAAAAAATGATAACCATGTAACACCTGCTCCTACGATATAATCCATAACGGGATCCGTCATAAGTTCGGATTCTTTGTCGATTGTTATCCACATATCTATGTTAAGTTCATTTAATATTTTAACGGCTTGACTGATCTTTTCGTTTTCCATATTATCTCCTAATTAAATCTTGAAAGAACAGTCTCTTTGATCTTTTTAAAAAGCTCTCCGTTTACACCGACTTTATACTCATTCCTTTTACTTAATATGAATGATACGAAATATCTGTCCTTTAACTCCTTTATTTTCTTTGCATAGTAATCTTTCTTAGTTGATTCGAAGTCTTGTTTGGTGGATATAACTTTCTCGGTTATCTTAACTATAACTGCTTTGTCTTTGAGTTTTATCGGCATTACAAACTTTCCGGTATCCATTGAAAATATTTTTTCATCCATATCCGGTGGAGTTGAAAGTCCGGAAAAGTTATTTCCCCGTTTATATATGAGTTTTTCAATTTTTAAATTTTTTCCTTTTAGAAAAGTATCAATATCACTTTTTTTCTTCAGATTGTTTAATTTGACGGTAATGGATTTTGAATCATTTATCAGTTTTTCTAATTTTTTTACTTTTAATAATGCTGATCTTACTTTCTCTTTGACTTTAACAAAATCTTCAATTTCAGGTTTTTTCACCTCTGTCAACTGAACGATAGCTATTCCCTTGATGAATTCAACAGGATAGGCTATTTCACCTTTTTTCATTGAAAAAAGTTTCCTGGAGATATATCCGAACGGATCCACTTTATCTACGGCTTGTCCGCTCTGTAAAAATCCTGTTTGTACGAGTTTCGGTTCCTCTGTTTTATAAACCGATGAAATATCCTTTGATTTTTTTATATTGCTGTAAATTTTATCTAACTTGGATTTAAGTAAATTATCCAGTGCCTGTTTCTCAAGAATACTCTTTATTCTCGGTTTGACCTTCTCGTAAGGCTCTTGTCTCTCATTTGATTTTTCCGGGATCACAAAAAGGGAGAATCCTTCAAAAGAATCCACCGGACCTGAGACCTCATTCTCTTTTAAAGAATCGATTATTGTCTGTTCCTGCTTTGTAAGTCTTTTCCAATCGGAATATCCCCAGTCTCCTCCGTTTTTAGCTCTGTCGTCCTCCGATATTCTTTTTGCCGTTTCCCGGAAATTTTCCGCAGTCAGTTCTTCTCTTATTTTTTCAGTCTTCTTTAAAACATCCTCTCTGTTATCTTTTTTATAGCGAAGGAAAATTCTTAAAACTCTTGTTCTTGCGGGAATTAAAAACTTTTCCTTATTATCTTTAAAATAGTTGAAGATCTCAATTTCTTCCAATTTTACCTTTTTTTTGAAATCATCGAATTTTAAAGCAATAATATTGGCTTTACGCATTTCGGCACTTTTAAACATATCTTTGTTTTTGTTATAGTATTCCTTGAGTTCCGTATCATCTATTTCAGAGTTTAATTCGGTTTTCTCAGGTGAAAGGACTATATATTCCAAATCTGCAGAGTCCGTATCATTTTTAAATTCGTTAAAAAGTTCGGCATCATTAATTGTCAATCCCGATGTAATGAATTCTTTTAATTTATCATTTAGAATATCTTTGCTCAGATCTTTTTCGAATTCTTTTGCATTTGTTTTCATTATAGCCAAGTATCTTTTATACTCTTTGATCCCGATAAATTTTCCATTTCTTTGAAAATAGGGAAAATTAACTATTTTATTGGATAACTCATCTTCGGTAGTGCGAAGGTTGAATTTAGATGCTTCACTGAGAATTATTTCGGAATTTACCAGATTCTGTAGAACCTGTTCCGGAATGTGCATCTGATCGATCATTGCTTTGGAAATATTACCTTTATTTCTCCTCTTATAATTTTCAAGAACCTGCGTTAACTGTCTCTGGAAATCATCAATCCTGATCTCTCTTCCATTTACATTTGCTATTACTCTTTCACTTATCTTTCCACCTGAAAAAAGGTCGATAAGAGAAAATCCGAGTATAAATGCAATAATAACGAGCCAAAGGGTCCATGAATATTTTTTAAAATCATTTCTCATATTTCTAAGCATTTTTAACCTCCGTTATCTTTAAATACAAAAGATTGAAACCTGTCTTAAAGAATTTGCTAAGATAAAGGCTATATTATTATATTTGTCGGTAAATATCAAGAGTGAAGGACTTGACAAGTTCACAAGTTCTAAGTGGTAAGTGGGCAGTTATAAGTTTTGAGTGTTGAGTTTTTAGTTTGGGATTATAAGGATTGTCATTTATAGTCATTGGTTCACTTCGTGAACGTCATTAAGAATTTACGGAGATTGTCATTTAATTAAGAATTTAGAATTCAAAATTGAGAATTAAAGAGATTGTCACTATTAAGATATTTCATTGAGATATTGCCGGGGGAGGCAGAGGAGTCTAAGTCGGATTTATAACGTCCCGGAGGGGAAATTTTTCATGTTTGAACGAAGTGAGTTTAAAATTTGAGTTAATAAATTCGATGTTCCGAAGGATAGACGACGGTCGGGTGGAGGCAATTCTCAATGAAGAAAGCGGATAACAGCATTCAGCCGTCAGCTGAGCTCACAGCCTTTTTGGATATGGGATATGGGGGGTTGGGATTTGGTAGGGGCGGGCCTTGCGTTCGCCCGGATTAAATCCGAAATCCGACAAGGTGAATTCGCTGTAGCGAAGAGAGGGTAGCCTGGGCTAAATCGCAGAATCTGCGAAGCTTCAGCGAAGCAGATCAGATATTGTTGAAAAAAAATTTTCTAAATGCAATATTAGAATTATGCGGAGAAATGCAACAGGTTATTTTTTTATAATATTCATTCTTCTAATATGTTTTAATGATTCTGTTTTTACGAAAAATCGTTCGATTTTAAAGGGCAAACAGGATGGCTTTCTCAAGATCAACGATGAGATGAAAGCTTTTGTTGATAAAAATCTATCGGGAGTTATCGGTCAGAAAGAAAAACTTCTTAAATTGATAAGTTCACTCAATGACGAAACAAATCTCGGTTTTAAATATTCAAATTATAAAACGATGACTGCGGAAGAGACATTTAAAAACCGGTCCGGGAATTGCATTTCATATACTGCAATGTTTATAGTCCTCGCAAGATATGCAGGATTAACGGCAAAATTTCAAGAGGTTTCCGATTTTTCAGACTGGACAAAAAAGAATGATGTGATGGTCTTTTCCAAACATATGAATGCCGTTGTGAGAATAGGTGATAAAAATATTGAAGTGGATTTTCGTTATCAGAATGAGAATAAATTCCTGCATAGGAAAATAGTGAATGACAATAGAGCAATTGCACATTATTATAACAATCTCGGTGCCGAAGCTCTAATGCTAAAAAAATTCAAACTTGCGGAAACCTATTTCTACAAAGGAATTTCCTCCGATAAAAAATTTTCACTGGTCTGGTCAAATCTTGGAGTCTTATACCAACATATTAATAGAATAGAGTTGGCGGAGAGAATTTACAATATTGCATTGAGATTTGATAAATCCAACCATTCCGCTCAATTGAATCTATCAAATTTATATATAAAAACAGGTCGTATCAGGAAAGGTAAAGCGTTACAGAATAGAATCAGAAAATATATGAAAGGAAATCCTTATTATCACTTCAACCTTGGTAAAATTGCTTACGGAAAAGGTGAGTTTTATAAAGCTATAAAGTATTATAAAAGTGCTGTAAAGAGAGATAGAACCATACCGGAGTTTTATATCCAGATCGGAGCGGCATATTTTAAACTTGGAAATAGAAAGTTTGCTGAAAAATTTATAAAAAAAGCATCAAAATTAGCCAAGACGTCCCGGGAACTTGAGCTTTATAAAAAAAAACTTAATTATATATATGTGAATATAAAAAAAAAATAGATTAGAATTTAGCTTTTGCTATTCTATGTATATAGTTGGGAATCGTTGGAAATTCTGAAAAGAGACCAAAAATATTCCTATATATGGTTTATATGATAATTAAAATTGTAAAATAATTCATAGAAAATCATTTTTTTGATGAAATTTTCTTTTTTTTATATCATAATAATATGTGGAAAAAACATAGTTTTAAAGAATTTTTATCTCTTTCTTGTATGTTTTAAAAAAAAAGTGGTATTTTTATCTAAAAAATAAAATTATTAAATTTTTTTTGTTGACAAAGATAAAAACTTATGTATAATCAAAACGTTTTTCTTCGGTGAAGGAAATTGGGATCTTTGAAATCTGAGTAGAGTGAGTTTAAGCCACAATAAACAAATATATACAAATTTAGAGATTTAAAATCAAATTCAAATAGTTAATTTAACTGGAGAGTTTGATCCTGGCTCAGAGTGAACGCTGGCGGCGTGCCTAACACATGCAAGTTGAACGCGAAAGTTTCCTTCGGGGAACAAGTAGAGTAGCAGACGGGTGAGTAATGCATAGGTAATCTACCTTTGAGTGGGGGACAACTTCGGGAAACCGGAGCTAATCCCGCATAATATTCCAATTTAAATTGGTTGGGATTAAAGGGGGGGATCCTTTTAGGACCTCTCGCTTGAAGAGGAGCTTATGTCCTATTAGCTTGTTGGTAGGGTAACGGCCTACCAAGGCAATGATGGGTAGCCGAGCTGAGAGGCTGATCGGCCACACTGGAACTGATACACGGTCCAGACTCCTACGGGAGGCAGCAGTGGGGAATTTTGCGCAATGGGCGAAAGCCTGACGCAGCGACGC
>Ga0256845_1000714_pt1 | contig 29417 bp, 24 predicted proteins | sample RiftiametaG_FD_189101 | JGI IMG/M metagenome (GOLD analysis project Ga0256845, IMG submission 189101) | Tube worm associated microbial communities from hydrothermal vent at the East Pacific Rise, Pacific Ocean - Riftia | ecosystem: Host-associated > Annelida > Integument > Unclassified ...
GAAAAGACGCATCATCAGCACAAGCCGATCTCTTCGTCCCGACCTCTGGCTCAGTTACCATTCTTATTATAAAGCACCTGATATTCTCGGCTCTTCCTGCTGCCGGAAATTAAAAATTCCTTACGTCATTTTCCAGGGAATCTATTCCACCAAACGGCGAAAACGATTGAAAACATGGCTAGGCTTTCAACTCAATAGAAAAATACTCCTTTCAGCGAATCATATCATCACCAACAAAACAGGAGATTTTAAAAATCTCCAGCGACTGATACCGGAAAACAAATTATCCTTTATCGCCCCGGGTATTCACCCCGATCAATTTATTTTTTCAAAAGATGACCGGCAAAAGCTAAGAAAAGTCTGGCATCTTCAGGGCGAAACAGTTGTAATGACAGCTGCCATGATGCGTCCCGGAGTGAAAAGCAGGGGCATCACCACCGTAATACAATCGTGCGCTGAACTCGCAGGACAAGGTATTCCGCTCCGGCTAATCATAGCAGGCGACGGCAGCTGTCGACAGCAACTCGAAAAAACAGCTGCTGAACTCCTGCCAGGGAAAACCATCTTCCTTGGTAAGATACCACGCCATAAATTATACCAGTACTACAGTGCAGCGGATATTTTCGCTTTCCCCGGCATTGAAGAATCACTTGGAATGGTCTATCTGGAGGCCCAATCCTGCAAACTGCCAGTGGTCGCCTATAAGGACTGGGGTGGGGGCGAAGCCGTCGTCCATGAGCAAACAGGGCTACTTTCTGCCCTCTCAGACGACTTCATGTTCACGGAAAATATCAAAAGGCTTGCAGAAAACGATGCGTTAAGAACAAAACTAGCGGAAAACTGCTCCCACCACATCCGCCGCCACCATGACCTGGATTACAATTATTCCACAATGGAAAAGACACTCATCGAACTCGCTGCATCGAAAGAAAAGGCAATCACCGCCCATCATCTACAACGATAATCTCCACACGCCGATTCTTTCTTCTTCCCGCGGAAGTAGTATTGGAGGCAAGCGGCTCCCGGTTTCCCATACCCAGCAGTTGAACTCGATCAGCACTAATCCCTCGGACTACCAGAAGTTTTTGTACATTCTTTGCTCGGTCTTCAGACAACTTGATATTTTCCGGAGAATTTGATTTTGAGGAGACAAACCCCTTCACCAATAACGTCGCTCGAGGGTATAAAACCAGTTTTGCAATAAATGCATCAAAATCCTTCACCGCAGCTTTGGTCAACTGCAGAGAATTAGGCTGCAAAGCCAGTATAATTTTCTTTGGCTCCAGCGGGGCGAGTTGAACAACTTTCGTTTCTTCATCAGGCTGCATTTCAATTGACAGGGGCTGAATGTCAACAACAGGCAACGCATCTTCTACAACAGTAGAACCGACATTTTCCTGCATCTCTTCTGTATTATCCTGAACCTTATCAATCTTTTCTGGCTGCACAGGTTCTTCTAACGGCGTAGTTCCATCCACCAGCAGCGGAGCAACATTTTCTTCCGGTGCGTTGTCAGTCTGCAGCACAATACTCTCTGCATCTTTTGCCTGTGTTTTTTCCTCGGTTTCCACAAATTCCACAACTTCAGTGCTCTCTACAACATTTGCAACAGCCTCACCTGCTTCAACAGCCATAAGCGGCGGTTCCACCACTGAAGGAGGAGTGACATGGACAATATTTTCAACAACTGATTGTTGATTTTTTACAAAAACATCAGCTGTTATACCCTTATCTGAATGTTGCCAGATCGACCAGATATACGTACCGAGTACGAGAAGTATCACACAGGGTGCTGTATAAATCAGCACCCTGTTCCTAATAGTGTTTTCACTACGTGGTGGTACGACAGATGGTCGCGCTGGCACTGTGGGAACTGTTGACGCCTCGTTGAAATTTTCCAGCGTATTTTCTCGCCCTGGTGTCAAAGACAAATCCAGCTTCTGCACACAATGTGCAATTATCTTATGATTAACAACCGATTTACCCTGAACCAATCCGGCAACAAGAGCGTGATCACAGATAATATTAATCCAACGTGGAAAACCATGGGAATATTTTGCAATTGCTTTGAGAGCTTTTGTGGTAAATATTTTTTCTTCCGATCCGGCAACCTTCAATCGATGAGTAATATAATCAGCAGATTCACTACTATTCAGTGGTAATATCTCCGACCTGAGATTCAGGCGTTGCCGGATTGCTCTATTTTTTGGTAAAACCAGCATTGAATGAAACACAGGTTGGCCGATAAAAAAAATGTTGACCAGCTTTACATCTTCTTTTTCAATATTGGACAACAGTCGTAACTCTTCAAGCATATCCTGGCTCAACAGATGACAGTCATCGATAAGCAGAAGAACCTTTTGTCCCTCGTCACTCATCTTATGCAGATAATGGCTGAACCGGATAAGAAACTGCACTTTTGAGGTGAACTGCTTTTCAATACCGAAACCACGTGCAATGGCATTGTAAAAATCAATTCTTTCAAGGCTTGGATTTTCAATGACAGCCCACTTAACATTTTTATCCAGACCACGCACCAGAGCATCGACAACAATCGTCTTGCCAATGCCTGCTTCACCAGTCAACAACAAAAAACCTTTGTTCTCGAGTATGCCATATTTAAGAACGGAGAGAGCTTCTTTATGTTTTTCACCGAGCCAGAGAAAAGCAGGGTCTGGATTAATGGCAAACGGTTTGCTGTCCATGTTATACAATGATCTGTACATATAAGCCCTTTTTGAAGGTGCCAGACGTGACATCGCCGGGAAGTCAACATGTTGGAAAATTTCAGATCACTACCCTGTTGCTATGTTTTCCCTAACACTAACGTACCAATATTGCAATTATTATACTCAAACGTTATGTTGATGATAATATCAAAACTTTTTGAGACAAGCAAACAAAACAAGAAAATGAAGAAGAGTATTAAGCCATAAAAATAAGTAGATGCTCACAAGGCACTTACTTGCATCTTGTCTGCATTAGACGCTTTGCCACATCGGGTTTCGACTTCAGGTCAATAGACATTCATGAAAAAACACGCACTGTTACTCATTTTTCTCTGCACTTTTTCCCTACTTCCGACAGCTCCTGCAAATACGGCTGCTCTCCCCCAAACAATGACATTCAATGATTACCTCCAACGTGCCAACGCGTATATTCGCGCGTACAGACACTTCGAGGCAGCGGACGCTCTTAAAGAAGCCACTAAACTGGGCGGAACAAAACATCCTTCTCTGCACATGCGGCTTGCCATTTTATATTATGGTCTGGGATTAATATCTGAAGCCATTATCGAAGGTGAAAAAGCGGTACAATTGACCCCCGATTCAAAATGGTACAAATATGACCTAGCCAAATTCTATTACGTTGATAAACAGTACGGGAAAGCCCAGCAACAATTTTCAGATCTTTTAACCATCGACCCCGGCTTTACCTTTGGCTACTATTTTCTGGCTGAATTATTTTTCCATCAAAAATTATACGACATGGCTTGGTTGAGCTACGAGAGAGCAAAACTTCTGGGTCATCGGGGAAAACATCTCCAGGAAAAACTGGCACCATACACTACCAAGCCCCGAGAAAATTTTAATCAGCAACCAGACGACAAACTTTTCAGATTCATCAAGGTTCCTTCCCAGGAAAAAGCTGAAGAGATCCTCACCAAAATTCGAAATGGAAAACTCTTTGAGAACCTCGAACTCGAGTTAAAAAAAGAAAGAAATGGCGATTATGATTTCGGCACCATGATGTTGGGTGAGCTCAAAGATTCTGTTGCTCTTTCACTAAAAGACAACCGTCCTTATGCAACACCCGTAATAATTCAAACAGGGCCTGATTATCGTATTATGCAGAGAGTTCTCCCCTTTGACATACAAGCATGGAAAACGATTTTGAAGAATGCAGCCTCCAGATCAGCAGCTGAAAAAATGAACCGGAAGCCAACAGGCGATGAAAATTTTTCGGCAAAAATTACCGCATTCTACGCATTGGAACACTGGAGAAATGTCTGGGAATCTGCCGATGTCAAAGCATATTTTGCAGCCTACAGCAAAAACTTTTCACCGCAAAAAGGCGTGAGCCTACAATCATGGCGACAAAAAAGCCGAAAAAATCTCACAACACCAACTTTTATTCGTATACAAATCGATGATCCGATTGTCGAAATGCTGACAAAAAATCGAATGCTTGTCACTTTTGAGCAAAGTTACACGTCAAATACGTACCACAGCGTCGTCCTCAAGGCACTCACCATGGAAAAAGAGGCGGAAGGCTGGAAAATTATCCAAGAACAGATACTACAAAAAATTGGTAGCTAAGGAAAAGTAACGCACTATACTTTAATGTGCCAGGGTTCATAGCGAACGCCCAGCATATTGTCACGTTTATAACGGTATTTGACAAAGCCCTGTTCCGCCAGTTTTTTGAATACTGGCGTATGGGTAAAACGCTCAGAAAAATTTGCTACACCAAATCCCTTCTGACCAATATCAAAATCCCCCGTTGCATGATAGGAATATCCCGGCGGAGCCAGAGAACGGGAAGCCAGGGAAATATTACCACCATTGCGCAAAGCCTTGGCTAAAAAGAGATAAAACTGTTTAACCACTCCTCGTATCCCGGAGGTAAGTACGGCATTGTCTCCTAATTTTCGTTTTATTTCCTCGTATTTAACCTGAGAATCACCCGCAAACAGATAATTCCCACTATGGGGAATTTTATCAATACCCCGCCGCTGAATGATTCGGGTAAGTTTTACAGTCTGCTTTTTACCATAAAATCCGTATTCACGCGCATCACGGTAAAAAATCATATCCAGAAAATCAAGCTCGCCCGCAGGAAAGCTACCAACTGACGAATAATCTTTAGCAATTTTCAATGCCTCATCAAAACCGAGCACACAGAAGTTACCGTAGCCCACAGTCCTTCGCATCCTCTGTAGCCTCAACACCACAGAGTGAAGCAATTCATTTTGCTTAGAGTCTAAAAAGATATCGTTTTTATGTGGAACATCAGGATGGCGAATTTTACTAAGATAATCCTTGATATGCACATCATCCAAAAGTTCTTCTTTAAATCCACTCCCTGTCACAGGGCGCAGAATAATTTGATGATATCTTTTTTTCTTTTTATCGGCGTGTATGACTGGTAATGCGGCAAAAAGATCAACAGGATCCAAAAACACAGCCATCACTGCCAGTTTCAAAAAGTTCCTTCTCTGCAAAACAATCTTTCCCGTAGCACTTACTGTTTTTTTTAAGCCCGGAAAGTGATGCATTCCAAGCCTCGTTTGCGTTGTCCGGTACATACTGAGATGATTAAAACTACCTTTGACAACAAAAATTGTCAATCCCTTGGGGTATCTTGTAGGGCCAGCATTCTCAATGTACTGCTTCCTTTAAAGTCCTCGCCAAAACAGAGTATTGGGCTGAAAAACCGAAACTCCTTGAGTTTCATCGCAGCATCTGTTAATCATATGCGGTTATTTTATGCATTTTCCTTGCAATAAAACGCATAATACTTTACCGGCATATGCCGGATCAAATCGTCCATGAAAGATGAACTGACTATTATTGTACCAATTTTTAACGAAGAAGAAAGCCTGCCAGCATTTTTTCTTGAAATGGACAAATTCGTCCAGGCTTGCCCAATTACGGCTAAAATACTTCTGGTAAATGATGGCTCAACGGATTCAAGCCCGGCACTGATAAAAGACAAATGTGGTCAGGCAGTTCAGTATAAAGCTCTCTTCCTTGATGGCAACTATGGTTTGAGCACAGCGATAAAAGCAGGAATCGATCACTGTACCACCACACTCATCGGCTACATTGACGCCGATCTTCAGACCCACCCTGCTGATTTTCTCCCATATCTGGACTTTTTTCCGGAATATGACATGGTAAACGGTATCAGGCAAAACCGACAGGACAGTCTGGTAAAGAAGATTTCCTCAAAAATTGCCAACAAATACCGAAGGTTCATGATTAACGACAATATTGAGGACTCCTGTTGTCCGCTCAAAATCATGAAGACAGACAGGGCCAAAGCACTCCCGTTCTTTACCGGAATGCATCGATTTCTCCCCGCTCTCATTCAGCTCCAGGGTGGCACAGTCAAACAGCTCCCCATAACACACTCCCCGCGTTATGCCGGTACCGCAAAATATCACCTTCATAACCGCCTGATAGGCCCTTTTTTTGACATTCTCGCCTTTCGCTGGATGCGTAGCAGGTACATCAGTTACACGACAGCCCCTCTAAGTTAAAATGAATCAGTACCTCGTTTTCAGTATAGGATTTCTTGCCCAAATCTGTTTTTCTGCCCGTTTGCTTGTTCAATGGATTCGTTCAGAAAAAGCCGGCCGGGTTCTCTCCCCAGTTCTTTTCTGGCAATTAAGCATTCTGGCTTCTTTTCTTATGATGATTTACGGCATCTTACGCCAGGATCTTTCCATCATCATTGGCCAGACAATGACCTATGGCATTTACATTCGAAACCTCTACTACAAAGGATTCTGGGACAAAATCCCCAAGGCTGTTCGTATACTGGCTATAGCCTTTCCGATCCTGGCAGTCTCCATTCTGCTCGGCGGCAACACCTATAATTTCAATAAATTAATACGTAATGAAAACATCCCTCTGTACCTGATGATCTGGGGAGTAGCCGGACAGTTCGTCTTCACCTTTCGTTTTGTTTACCAGTGGTACCATACCGAGAAGCTAAAACAGTCTGTTTTACCTATTGGTTTCTGGATTATCTCGATTTCAGGGTCACTTATGGTTCTCTCCTATGCTATCATACGCAGGGATCCCGTTCTTTTTGTCGGACAGATATTCGGCACAGTGGTATATTTCAGAAATATTCTGATCTGGCTTCGACAACGTCAACAACAGCGCATCTAAGCAACCATGACAACTCTGCAGACGGACAGGAAGGATCTTACTCTGAAGTTTCTTTTTTTCCTCGGCTGTTACTTTGCCTTGCATATCGTCCTGCGGGTTACTCTTTCGGATTCCTTTGATTACGACGAAGCTGAACAGATCGTTCTTGGACAATGGCTTCTTCCCGGGTACACAGATCAGCCCCCACTCTACACCTGGATACAGTATGCCCTTTTCCAGCTTTTCGGTAAAACTGTTTTTGCCATCAGCTTATTTAAAAATACTCTCCTTTTTCTCACCTACTGTACATTTTATTACAGCGCCAGGCAGATCCTAAAAGACAATCGCGCTGCTATCCTCGCAACGGTCTCTCTCCTGCTCATCCCCCAGATAGCGTGGGAATCCCAGCGGGATATGACCCACACCACGCTGGTTCTTTTTGCCGCCTCTGCCACTCTTTTGCAGGTACTACGAACAATAAGAAACCAAACCAGAGTCAACTACTGCCTTCTTGGCCTAGTGCTCGGCATTGGAATACTGGCCAAGGCAAATTACGCACTTTTTCTGGTGGTCCTGATCCTAGCTCTCATTACCTTACCTGAGGGCAGAAAACTCCTCTTTTCAAAAAAAATATTCCTCGGTCTGTCCATCGCCCTCGCAATAAGTGGCAGCTACCTGCTCTGGATATCCGGTCACCTTAACATTTCTTTGTCGGCTACACAAAAATTCACCCGACTCGAGAACAACTACCCCTGGCGAGGGCTGCGCAGCCTTAGCTCAAACAGCCTCCTCTTTTTGACACCATTATGGATAGTCTATCTCCTCATCTTTCCAACAGGTTTTCTCAAGTCACAGGAAACAAATAAAGGCTTTGACACCCGGTTTTTGAAAAAATACTTTCTCTTTCTCGGACTTGTTCTCCTAAGCATGGTACTGGTTATGCAAGTTGCATATGTCAAAGACAGATGGTTACAACCTTTGCTATTCGTCACCCCGATTTTTTTCTTTACCAGAATACCACCACATTCTATTACACCCCGGAAATTTAAAATTTTCCTCACTATTACCACCACTACTGCCCTGGCAATTTACCTGGCCTTAACTTTTAGAGTAATGGGTGTATCGTATACAAAAAATTTCTGCAGATTGAATTTTCCGTTTAGTGTAATGGCGGAAGATATCCGTAAGGCGGGGTTTTCACGAGGTCTGATCATAAGTGATAATCGTTTTATTGCCGGTAATATGCACATTCAACTCCCGGACACTATCGCTCTCGTCCCTGGATACAATTTTGAGTCTTTGACAAAAAACTCCGGCTATACAACTGCTGCAGTTATGTGGGATATTTTTGCCAGCCCATATATTCCGCCAAAACTTGCCGATTTTGTAGAAAAAACATACAATATCAAGGTGTCAAACTATCCGATCAAGTATTACGAGCACCCGTACAAACACGCAAGAACCACTTCAGTGGTTCTTGCCGTTATGCAAATCCCCATTCCACCTGACACAATAAAAATCCCAGTGATAAAATAAACGGCTATTAATTGACAAATCTGATCTTGAATTGCAATGAGCCTAACCAGTAAAATAAAGTTGCAACTCATTTTTTTTTGTTCGAATTTTCCAGAATACTTTGACAAAACAACATCTTTAGCGTAATGAATACGACATAGTAGGCAGTGTTGTTTTTGCCAATTTACCCCTTTTATTCAAAATATTTTTATGAAAAATAATCGTATCAAAGATTTGATGGTTCCTATTTCCGAATACGCAACAGTAGTCGTTGGAACCTCTCTTATTGACGCTATACAGGCTCTTGAAGAAGCACAGGAAAAATATACTGCCAATAAATATCAACACCTTGCTATTCTTGTTTTAAATCAAGATGGTGATGTCGTGGGTAAAATATCCCAACTCAGAGCATTAAAAGCCATTGAACCTGAATTTGACTTTACTGCTGAAATCGAGAAGTTGAAAAAGTTTCACTTCAGTGAGACATATATTTCGCAACTTCGTGACACCTACAGATCAGAAAGCCAGATAATTGAACAGGACACCTTGAGAGAGGCCGGTCGGAAAAAGGTGGAGGATTTCATGCAGACTCTTTCACCGGGAGAGTATATTTCTGAGGACTCCAACCTGGATATAGCCATACACAAACTCGTCTCAGGTACACACCTTTCTCTACTGGTCACCCGTGATACAAAAATCGTAGGTATCCTTAGAATAGCGGATGTTTTCGCAGCAGTTTTTCATGAAATGAAAAACCTCCGCGTATAATCAGTAACAATCATTCCTTACCCCACACACTATGAAAGAATTAGAAAAACTATATGATCGGATTGTCCAGAGGGTAAATATCAACCTGAGAGAATTGGACTTTGATGTCTGCCCATTCGCCCAGGAACTTATTCCGCCTGACCAGATGAGCAAATTCTATGCCTTTTACGGCATAACTCCGGATCACCCATTAGATCTTCATTTCGAACATTCCGCACTTGCCGGAAGTTACTTTCTTGGTAAATGCCTGGTTAGAAACTCGCTCCTTTACAAAAGTGATATCCGGGGCGATGAATTAAAGAGTGAGGGCCAGAGCATCGTCTTTGGTGACTTTTCGATAACTCTTGATAACGATGAACTCATTATCATTGAGGATTCGGCCCTTGTAAAAACCCTGGTACACAATTTCTCCCACGATCCGGAAACTCCTGAAAAGTTTTTTATAAAAAATACACTCGCCATGGATTACTCAAATATCCACGGCTCCCCATCCGACGGATGCTTTCTCGGCCCTTTTGCCACAGTCGATCTAACAACCATGCGCGACTGTGCCATTGGTGAATACTCCTATATCCAGGCAGGAGAAGTATCTCACTTGAAAGTTAACCCCGGAACCATCTGGGTTCAAAGCCCTGGGAATTTCAATTTTCTTTATAAATACCCACAGGAAATACTCAAACAATACATATCGCTCTCCCCAAACAAAGTACCTTGGGGTATCCTCATTGATTTTATAAACGAACGAAAAGAACAGTTCCAGCGAGTTTTTGATTTCGTCAATCTGGACGCAATAGAATCGATACCCGCAACAGCGTCTCTGGATCGTTACGCGGTAGTTCTTCCCAAAATGAGAATTGCCGACAACGTCCTTATATCCCAGAGAGCCTATCTCGAAAACTCGGTGATGGGTAAAGGGGCAAATGCACAGGAAAACTGTTTTATCATTAACTCTAACCTGGAAGGATTCAATGTCTCCGCACACGGAGCAAAGATTATTGAATCAGATCTGGGCCTACAGGTCTTTGTCGGTTTCAACAGTTTTCTCTTTGGCAAAAAGAAGAACAGATTAAAGGTAGGCAAAGGGTGTGTCATCATGCCACACACCATAATTGACATTGACGCACCACTTGAAATTCCAGAGGATCATCTTGTATGGGGGTTAATACGCAACAAGGACGAACTTAAAAACAACAGTTTGTCACTTGAACAAATGAACAATATCACGTCTTTTGTAACAATGGGCAATATGCATTTCGAAGGCTCCGGCAAACTTTTCGTCCAGGCGTTCAAAGACCGTATCCACCACATTCTCGAAGCCAATGGTGCCTTTTTTGAAAACGACCAGAATGAGGGTCACGCCCAGCGCAACCAGAACCTCTCCCTGAACACCATTCAACCATTTCAGTTTGGAAAAAAGGAAGGTATGTACCCAACTATACGAATCCTGCCATGATGTAACGTCCCACGGATTTCAGCATTATCTCTATTGTAGAAGAAACAGCCAACGCAGACAAATTGCCAATAAGTACCTTGGAGGATATCTGTCTATTTTTATGGTAAAATAACCTTCTTAATTTTCTTGTTTTTGGGACAGTAGTTATCGAGTAAGGCACTAAAATTGTTGACGGCAGACGGCTAAAACCATATAGTCATACTATGATGTGTTGGTGCGTTTTATCTCCTTTTCACGTACTTTTCTACCGTTGTAGATCAGCGTTGACTCATAATTACACATTTCAAAATACATTCCCGGCTTCTTGTTGTTTATACCCTTCAAGAGGGTACTGAAAAGAGCAACAGAAATTCAGGAGTAAGGTACTAATGGCAACTTCTTCCTCCCCAAAAAACAAACGCAACAATCTCCTGCGATTGCGGCCAGTTTTAAGGTGGATTACCAGACTCCGCAGTTCGCCAAAAGCAATTGCCGGAGGGCTTGGGCTTGGTACATTTGTCGCCTTCACGCCGACGGTCGGGGTTCAACTCATACTCGCTGTAATAATCGCTACTTTTTTTAACTTAAACAGACCAGCGGCCATGGTACCAGTCTGGATCACAAATCCGCTGACTATAGCACCTATCTATACTTTCAATTACTGGCTTGGCAGCACACTGTGCAATGGACCGCCACTCTCCGAGGTCTCAGAATTGTTTATCGATATTGGCCGAACAATGGCACGCCTCGAATTCTGGGAAATTAAAGAGCAGTTTCTGGCCATATTACATATGGGAAAAGATATACTTCTTCCGCTACTTGCTGGCAGTATAATAGTTGGCATCATTACCGGCCTGATTGTCTATATTTTTTCCCTCAATATGCTCTCGATTCTTTTCAGTAGAAGAGCCGGAAAAAGACTTTTAAACAAAAAAAGAAAATAAGAAATCCAGGCCCTTTTTATGGCACAGTATACCTATAATAACAGCTTGAAAGATACAATACGTGCCAATCTTGAAAAATCAGAAAGAATACAGTTGAACAGTGATAATCTGCGCCGGGCGGCGGTGGCCGTCACGATAGTCGGTTACAGTGGACTGGGGGGTGTTTCCGGCCTCCTTCCTGTGGCCAACGATGATGCAGCACTGATCCTGACCAGACGATCTTTACACCTGAAAAATCATGCGGGCCAATGGGCATTACCGGGGGGAAGTATCGACACAGAGGAGAGTCCCGAGCAAACCGCCATCCGAGAACTGAGCGAAGAAGTCGGACTTTTTTTGCCCGATAAAAACATTCTTGGTTGTCTCGACGATTTCGTCACCCGTTCCGGTTTCCACATTACTCCTGTCATTATCTGGGGAGGTAGTACTGTTGATCTGAAACCTAATCCAGCGGAAGTGGCATCAATACATAGAATACCCTTTCGAGAACTGCTGCGTGATGATGCGCCTGTTCTCGAAAAAACAGGCGATCCGAAACATCCAATCCTCTTTATGCCAATTGGCACTTCCTGGATTGCCACACCGACCGCAGCAATACTATATCAGTTTCGAGAAGTTGCCCTGATAGGATGTCAGACGCGAGTATCCCATTTCGAACAACCCTATTTTGCCTGGAAATAGTTTGACTAGGAGAGAAGTCTGTTCAACCGCTGTTCCAGTTCCTGAGCTGGAACAGCCCCCACCACCTGATCAATCTGCTGACCATTCTTAAAAAAGATCAGGGTCGGCACACCTCTGATCTGAAAACGACCAGCACTCATCTGATGGCGACTGGTATCAAGTTTACAGATGACAGCTCTACCCGCATATTGGCCAGCCAACTGATCAATGATCGGAGCCAGAGAGCGACAAGGGCCACAGGTGGGCGAATAAAAATCCACCAGTACCGGCAGGGAAGAGTTGTTCACGATCTCTTGAAAATTCTGATCGTCAAGCTCAACAACGTTTCCTGGAGCGGGCAAGCGATTGCCACATTTACCGCATTTTGCAGTAAGATGCCGCTTGTTTTCCGCAATTCTATTTTTAGATCCACATCCAGGACAGGCAACCAGTGTACCCATTGTCTACCTCCAAAACTTCCCCCCAACAAAGCGTTGGGCAAAAAAAATTCTCGGACAGCCTCTTAGAACGGATGCCCAAACATGACCCACATTGAAGATCCTTCCTCAGAAACTGAGTAATCCAGACGAACAACACTACCGGCAACCATTGCCCTCAAACCAACTCCACCATCGACTTTCCAGTCAGAAAGGAGCTCGGAGACACTGTACTCATCGGCCACTCTACCACCTTCAATAGAACCAACAAACTGCATCCAGTCCATTTTCAGCCAACGAAGCCAATTTACGTCGCCAATGGGATTCCACCGGGGCGTAAAACGATATTCAGCTGTCGTATATATTACTGAACTACCGTTAAATCTATTATTTGAGTATGCCCGCATTCGATAAAAACCACCAAGTTTTGCTCCCTCAAGATAGGGCGGCCTATTTTCGATTGTTTCAACACCATTGCTATCAACAGTGGATTCCCAGGAAGGCGAATAACCAGTCCAGAAATTCACGGCGATAACCTGCTGCCTGGCAAGATCCGTTTCACCCATTGAAAAATATTTGCTGGCCTCAAACTCTAGAAAAGTCCAGGTATGATCAGATTCAAGCCAGCCAAAGTCATGATTCACAGACAAATACTGACTGCTTCCTGTAGACGGATTAGAAGGGTAATCGGTATTATTATACAACAGGCCCAACTCAAGCGGATGAACAGCTCCGTTTATATTGCCATCATCCATTTCAAATTCCTGGTAGCGATTGGATTGCCTCAGTACCACAACAGTTCCACCATTTTCAAGAGGATTCCAGTTCTCGCCACCGGTGGCACCAGAAACAAGCATCCCATGTTTAAGATTATAGGACGCCATGCCCTTATCCTTCATGCTGCCTATCGGTAGAACAAATTCAAGCTTCATCTCCCACCAGTTATCAGTACCACTTTCCTCCACATAATCATCTTTATTAGAATTATTGGCCCCTGCACGTATGCCTGTAATATCATCACCAGGTGCTTCCGCATAGGCACGCAAACGAGGATAGTATCCTGCAGACCCTAAAATAGAAAAATACAACCGATCGGTTGCGGGTAGCTTATAATCCCACAACCCAAGAAAAATCGCAGCGGCTGAGTCAACGCTACCATAAACTGTTCCTCCAACAAGGAGCTGATCTTGTACGTAGCCCTTAGCCATTCCACCCACACCAAAGCTTGTCCCCATAGAATCCGATGGAAAAGCATACGGAAGAATCAGCGTTTCTTTCGATGTCCTTGGGTTTTCCTCCCGATGAATCGAAAATTTCATGCTTGCTCTCGGTCTGGCATTGCTCTCGGAAGCGGTAATAAAGAGAAACGACGCAACCAACATAAGCACGAATATTTTTTGTGTATTTAATCGAAACATTTTTTCCTCTGAGTGTTTTAAATTCCTTTGCAAAAAATGCAGTATTTCACTGCTCTCGTACCGCTTATGCTTACTCCACTTTTTCCGATGCTGCTATCCCTTTTGCGCATATTTTCACCCACAACCATCAGTCAAATACACCCGTATCAATCGATCTCGGCGGAAATATCTGCTGCTTTTTTTGTTTCCGAGAAGATTCTTTCAAGATATTTCTCAAGTTTCTCAGGTGAATTTAACGATAAAAGAGCAAGTTCGGTATTGCCCATAATCTTCGAATAAATATTTCTTAAATCATGTAATTTTTGTCTATTGGGCATACTTTCCTTTTCTTCCAGACTATCCGGTACAATCACATCACCCTGCTTCTTGTGAATTCTTTCTCTTTCCAAAGAAACACATTCACTCCCTTTAAGAAGATCGGGCAGCCACTGTATCAAAATAGTTCTCAAGTCAGAAAGACTACAGGGTTTTCCAAGGTACGCTTCCATACCGGCAGCAAAACAACGTTCTCTATCTGCAACAGTCACATGAGCTGTCAATGCTATAATTGGCACCTCCCCGACACCGTGCTCCTTTCTAATTCTTTCTGTCGCCTCATATCCATCCATTATCGGCATTTGACAATCCATAAAAATCAAATCAAAACAGTATGATCTTGCCAGTTCAACAGCACGGCTCCCATTCTCTGCAACAGTCACTGTTCCGCCTATGGAACGTAAAAGATGTGCTATCACTTCACGATTTACATCATTATCCTCAACGAGCAAAATTTTCGGAGACTTGATCCATTGAAGAACCGGAGTAGAATCGACACGAGTCATCAACGGCTTTTCCAGTCCATCCGCAACCGGAAAAGTAAGAGCAAACTGAAAAATAGTTCCTTTATCCACAACACTTTCAACTTCCAGGGAACTACCTAACAGGCCAATGATTTTTGAACAAATTGCCAGACCAAGTCCAGTACCGCCATATTTACGGGATGCCGATGAGTCCACCTGCTTGAAAGGCTCAAAAATTGAACCAAGTTCTCCAGCGGAAATACCAATACCCGTATCAGATATTTTAAAAACAAGGTTTACCGTGCTATTTATTTGGTTCGCCATCGATACAGTCAAAGCTATTTCCCCATTTTCTGTAAACTTAAAAGCATTTGACAATATATTATTACAGACCTGAACCAGTTTAAACTGATCGCCAATAAGATATGTTGGAACATCATCTGCTACCGTGCAGAAAAAATCCAGATCACGCGCCAACGCCATTTCCCTGTACACGGCGCAAACTTCTTCAAGAACCTGCTGAAGGTTAAAAGATGAATTGTCAATTACCAGCTCATCAGCTTCAATTTTAGAATAATCCAGACCGTCCGAGATAACTCTGGAAAGCCAGTTCGAACTGTTTTCTACCAATTTTACATAGCGCCGCTGCTGTTCATCAAGGCTCGTCTGTTTAAACAGACTGATAAGGCCGACAATTCCACTCAATGGAGTTCGAATTTCATGGCTCATTACCGCAAGAAAAGTTGACTTTGCTTCATTCGCTGCCTCAGACTCATCAAGAGCCACCGTCAGCCGTCCGAGAAGAGATGCCACATAAAACGGTAAAACAACCAATCCAATAAGAAGCCCCAAAGTCATATATGGCGTTGTCGTCCAATGTTGGGAAAAAAGAACAACCAGACAATATCCACAAATACTCAAAGCCATGGAAAAGAAAAGATACAATCGGCCGAACCTGAAACCATTGCCAAAAATAACCCATAGATACACTACAAAGAAAGGGGCCGCCAGGTTGCCGTTAAGGTAAAGAATTAAAGATGCTCCAACAACATCAATAAGGGCACCAAAGAACCTGCGAACAATTGAAATCCCAGGATTGACGATCAACCATATAATTATACCACTAGCCATAACCAAAAACAGGCTAACAGGTACAATTGTTGGAATAGCGCCAGAAAAACCCCGGTCACTAAAAAAATACGCAGCAATAAGATATAATATGGCTATAGTTCCAACCAGAAAACGGATAACTGCTTGCTCATGCTCAGAATCGGGGCGATTACGCCAGGGAGGAACACGTTGTTCCAGCAAAGACGCCAACCTACCTTTACTGGAGAGATAATACTTCTTTGAAGTCATCAGCACCCACTAACAATATTTCGGCATCTCACGGAAAAAAACAATCCGTTACAATTGCAGTTAATACAGTTTTTACATCCTCCATGTAGCTTAGGTGTATTGACATACCATTGGCAAGAAAAAAAGAACGTGCAGAATCATTTAGCGGTGATTTTTGTAGGTTTTTCCATATTTTTCATGATTTATCTTTTCGTATTCGTACTGTCATTTCACATTTTTCACAGTCAAATGCCAGCGTGTACTCCCCGGTGTTGTCGGCAAGTGTTAACGGTTCAATTAAAGCACCATTCTGCCTGCCTAGCTTATGACACAAGCCAAGTTGCGCTTTGATGCAATATCTGCTGGTCATCAATACACAATCTCCGATGGAAGTTACCTCCAAAGAAGACCTGTCAATGTGTGAGACTCCATGCCGAAGATAAAACTTTTCAGCCTTTTGATTTGCAATATTATCCCGATAATCCACTTTTTGGGCCGGCCATGGAAAAGTATTCATTTCAATTTTAGCACGCTCTGGCTGATAACGTCGCACGCGCATCTGCAGATGATGCTCCAAGCCTTTGCGCCTTAGTTCATTGAAAAATGCCGCAGAAAAGAACAGATCAGGATTCAACTGCACTCCCACACTTTCAACCACGAAAAGAGTTCCACCGCTTTTTTTCAGCTGCTTCTCTGCAAGAATTAAAGAGGCCCCTGCCTGTCTGGCCCTAGCTTTTTCTGTTTTTAAAATTGTTTCAGATCTCATTGAATCTTCATCGATCACCACCAGCTGCAGACCCTCATCTCTTTCGCTCACCTCCAAATGCACAGAGAGCAGGCGGCACAACCCACTTCGAGCAAGGGATTTGACAAACGCAGTATCATTGTTGCGATACACCAGTGTGTGGATGGTAAAATCAGGTAACTCTCTTGGAAATATCTTCTCACCCTCTACGCGGTTGACTTGTATTCCCCGCAAGCCACTACCCGATGTGTAAAAACAGAGGCCATCTCCATTATGAATGGCTTCACCGGTCTCAAGAGAAAAAAAATTTTGCTTCTTGTCAATATGACAAACCCTGCCTAATTCCTGCCCAATTGACTGGGTGGAATCAATCGCGCCAACACGGTTTTTTTTACGTGTGAGGAAATAATCCGTTTTACCACGATTAAACGATCGATCTGGATCAGGGGTAAAATCGAATGTGCAACGTCCTGCAGAAGAACGTTTCAAATGTGGTTTTTCCGCAATAATCCTATCAAGAGCCAACCTGTAAAAGGCAGTAATATTTTTGACATAATTAATATCTTTAAGACGTCCTTCGATTTTAAAAGAGCTGATCCCCACATCAATAAGCGCTTCAAGGTGCATTGATAGATTAAAATCTTTAAGACTCAATAAATGGCGATCCTTTTCAAGGACCTGCCCAAGACCGTCTTTGAGTGTGTATTTATGCCTGCAGAACTGAGCACATTGACCCCTGTTAGCGCTTCGCCCCGCTACAAGTTCGCTTATATAACACTGACCACTGTACGAAACACAAAGAGCGCCATGGATAAAGAATTCCAGAGGAATTTCTGTGGCCAGACGAATTTTTTTGATTGTACCAAGATCAAGTTCTCTTGCCAGCACAACTTGCTGAAAACCAACATTTTCAAGGAACTGTATCTTTTCGACTGTTCTATTATTGAGCTGGGTGGAGGCATGGAGTGGAATGGGCGGCAGATCACATTCAAGAAGTCCCATATCCTGGACAATAAGAGCATCAACTCCAAGTTGATGCAGCTGATGAACCAACTTTACGACCCGGTCAAGTTCATGATCTGTAAAAATAGTGTTGAGCGCAACGTAGACCCTGACACTAAACTGATGGGCATAAGTGACCAGGTTTTCAATATCTTCCACGCTATTTGCAGCGGCGGCCCGTGCACTGAACTCAGGGCCACCGATATACACCGCATCTGCGCCATGATTAATGGCGGCAAGGCCACAGGAAAGATCTTTGGCTGGCGCCAGTAATTCAAGTTTTTGAGTCACTAATAACTACCCCACAGGTAAGCGACAGACTCCAAGGGGGTGCACTTTTCAGGAGTTAAGGTCCTAAAAAGAAATAACCTGGAACCCGTCATTAATATACTGTTCAATAGAAGGATGTCCCTGCAGATCTCCAACAATATTTAATCCCTGCTTTTCAGCCTCTTCCAGAGTCCCCATTTTCTGGGAACAGGCCTTACAAATACAAGTCAAAAGATTTTTTTCACGAATTTTGGCATAAAGGTTGGCAAAAGGTTTACCGTCCTCTGCCAACTCGGTAATCAGGCTTGTGGCGGCTCCCTCAATTATCAGCTTCACATCATGCCCTTTTTCGTTTAAGTCAAGGGCGTACAACATAACATGGGCAAAACAGGTCAATTCTCCGTTATATGCCAACAATGTGATTTTTTTCATTTTTCCCCTCTATGTAATTTTTGCTATCGTCTATTATGTCTCAGGAACCAAATCCTTTTTCGTTCCACGCTTTGATGTTTCAACTTTTTCTCTTTTGATAATAGTGAAAACACCATCTTCATCTGAAAACAATCCCGGCCCCGGCTTTGTTTCATTACTATCTGTATAGTCAAAATTCCTCCCAGCACAGCCAGACAGCATCAGTAACAGGAAGAACATCAACCATATTGTCCGAAACCTTCTCATACTAAAATTTCACCCTGGCACCACCCAAAATACCATTTACATCCTCAAAAGCATTTCCTTCCCGATCCAGCGTATGCCATCGATATGCGAGATAAAATTCTGTCCCCCAAGATTTAATATCCTGAACTGCAGCAACTGACCAGGTTTGCAGTTCATCACTATTTTGATTTATATCTGTACTCTCTGCATAATCAACAGAAAAAGAAGTGGTTCCAAGGGAACAAACATCCATTCTATACCCGAGTTTGGAATACCAGAACGTCCCGTCTTCCCGTCCATCAGCACGCATCTCGCGAAGCCCACCTGCAAATGTTGCATTAAGGCCATTACCCAGAAGAACAGAAATGGAACCATCATACTGATGCTCAATGCTTTGATTGACATCGGCTGGTTTTGCCCAGGCAACGGCTGTTGCAACTTTTGTATTGCCAAACTTTCTGTTGTAACGAAGTGCCGCATCATAAGCATCTCCAGAAACAGCCGAAGAACTGAGAGAAAACCCAGCAAAAGATGGCGTGTCGTAACGAAGCCGGTCATCCCGACCAAGACCATCCATATTGTTAAATACATTTTTCACACGCAGATTTGAAAGTGTATCAGTACGACTGTCATAAAAGAGCTGCCCACCTGACAGAGCGGGAACATCTGAGTAGGTAACTACGTTTGTTCCGGACAAATCAACTTCAGCGGTGCCATCAGAGGCAGAACTACCGTATCCAATGGAAATTTTCCCGTAGGTTTTCGACCTGAAAAAAATATCCGCATGCCGTAAATGCCAATATTCAGAACTAGCATCATTGGTTTCAAGTTGACTGATATCGTAGGTTGCGTTTGATTTAATACCATACTCAATTTTCCCGCCCACCGTAAAATCTTCCGAAGGTGACACCGAAGCATTGACACCTAGCCGAGATTGTGAATTGGAATTATCAACAAAACTAATTTTACTGCTGTCACCATTTTCACTCCAGAGAGCCCCGCGATTGAGGTGGCCGTAGAGCTGAACATCGACATGCTCAAAAGTAGACGTAACCACTTTGCCTATATCAAGCTGTGCTAATTCTTCCTTGTCCACCTTTTTCTCAATTTCTGTGGACGCTCCACCCATCTGTTCTTTTAACTGTGCAATCTCGGCCGCCTGACGATCAAGCTGCTCCTGTTGTAATTCGATGAGTTTTCTGAGTTCCTGAAGAACATTTTCGTCCATCGCTCCTCCTGCAAGAGCTCCCGTTGTCAGAAATAAACTCAATATTACTGCAGCAGCCAGTACACACATATTCTTCATAGTAATCACGCCCCCCATAAAAATAATTACATCTCAAACCGTAACTATACACACTGCAAAATATCCTATATCACAACGCCCTGACCCTGGTGGGGTACGACAACATCAAAACCTTCACCACGAAGATAGTCTGCAAACCCCAGACTCTGTTCCTCTTCGCCATGTACCAGAGCGATTTTTTTAATATTCAGATTGGATTCTTTTAGCACTTTTGTCAATTCATTTCGATCCCCATGGGCACTGAAACCACCAAGGGTCTTGACTCGCGCTTTTAACGGGTAATCCTTATTATAAAAGCGAACAACAGGTGGAGCTCCCTGCCGGCCACCTGCGGCAAATTTTTCACCTTTTTGCTGCAATTGCCTGCCGAAAGTATTTTGCCCCATGTAACCGACAATCAGCACAGTATTTCTTTCGTCATGAATTTTATGTCTGAGATGATGGAGAATGCGTCCACCCTCACACATTCCTGAACCGGCAAGAACTATATGAGATTTGGTATCGCGGTTCAACGCCATTGACTCTTCCACACTCTGAACAAATTTCAACTGTGCAAAATCAAAGGGATTGATGCCTTTACGCAGAAATGCCGCATGGGTTTCTTCATCGTATGTTTCAGGATGCTCGCCAAAAACATGGGTGATTTTTGTGGCCAGAGGACTGTCAACCCAAACCGGCATTGGCGGAATATCGCCCTCGATATACAACTCATGCAGAAAATAAATCAACTCCTGGGTACGACCGTAGGAAAACGATGGAATAATCACAGATCCCCCGCGGTCAAAAGTCTCAACCAGCACATCTCTTAACAATGGTTTCATATCGACTACCGGCTCATGGAATCTGTTACCGTAGGTACTTTCCATTATAAAGAGATCTATTTCTGTGTGTTCTTTCGCAAAATCGAGAGTTGGATCCTGGATGATCGGTTTGTTAAACCTGCCGAGATCTCCTGAATAAAGTACTGTTTGAGTTCGGCCATCCCCTTTATATTGTAGAACAGACATAGCCGACCCCAGAATATGACCGGCGTCATAAAATGTACAGGTGAGGTTGTCACCAATATCGACAGTCTCTTTGTAGGGCACACCATTAAAAAAAGTGAGGCCCTCTTCCACATCCGTCATTGAGTAGAGAGGTGTAATCACCTGCAGGTTATGCTCATGCAGTAACTTTTCCGTGGTTTCAGTCCGAAGATCATGATCACCCGATTTCAGCAGAGCTTTTATCTCACGCATATCTTTTTTGGAGATCTTGTCTTTGCCGTTTCCACTCCGAACTTTGGCCAGAAATGTTTTTGCCGTTTTATAATTCAGATACGATGCATCACCTTCCTGAATCTTTGCAGAATCCCTCAGAAGATACTCACAGGCATGGGCTGTGGCCCTGGAACAAAAGACCCGACCATGAAAATCACTCCTAGTGATCATGGGAATTCGCCCAGAATGATCAATATGAGCATGGGAAAGCACCATATTGGTGAAAAGTTTTGGAGCTACTGGTAACACACGGTTCTTCAATTCAGCTTCTTTTCTTCTCCCCTGAAAAAGACCACAATCGAGCAGGATATTATCCTGGCTGGTTGTCAGTGTGTGAAACGAACCGGTTACTTCCCGGGTGGCACCATAAAATGAAACGCGCATTACCTACTCCTTTTCAATACTTTAGAAATTTAGTCACAATCAGCACTACTCCATTTCCGTCTGATATTACCACTACAATTACCTTTGTATTCCTTAACAAAAGTTGCTGTAAACCTCAACTGTTATAACTCCTTCCATCCTGACAAATTCAATAAACCCGCACATCAACACAGATCCTGAAGGTTCTCGGGCCACAATGACCACAGCGGGTTATCGCTGGTGAATCCAGTTTTTTGTTTTCGGACAGACAATTTCTTTCTATTTTTTTAATCGTTTGAGCAAAACAATCGGCATGCTGCATATCATAAAAATGCAGCATACCGCCAGGTTTCAATACCTTGAGTGCAGCACCGAGAAAATCCTCCCCGCGTGTTGGTAACACCATAATCAGTCTGTCAAAGAAACCGTCGCAATTTGAGAGCCATTCCTGTGCATCTGCCTGAACAAGAGTGATATTATCCGTCCTTTTGTTCATTCTTACATTTTCCACTGCGTATGCATGTGCTCTGGGGTTCTTTTCAATACCGGTAATACGCAGAGCTTCACTGTATTTTGATATAACAAGTGGATAGGGTGCAATCCCGGAAAATAGAACAAGTACTTTCTCCCCCTTTGTCACAAGAGATGCAACCCGCCTCCTTTCACTACCACTCCTGATCGAAAAATACACTTCCTCCGGATTTACCTTAAGACGCAGGCCAAACTCTTTCACCTCGGTCTCTTTTCTGTTTTCACCGGCTATAATCTCCAGCCCTATTGTCCTGAATTCACCGCCATACACGCCGACTCTTTTGGCAACAACCTGAATTTTTCTATTCGTCTGAAGAACAGCCCGGCCAATAAGGTGTTCTTTTGCGACAAGTGGCTCGGCTATGATGATAATCGCAATATCACCCACCACATCATATGCTCCAACCAGAAGTTTCAGTTCTTCGTCAGAAAGGATGCCAGCAAGTGCGTTTTTTAACTTCGTTGCCATCGTTATTGTGGAAGATGAACATCGGCAAGACCAGCCAGACCCGAAACCACCCTCACCATCGGTTCAATCAGTAGGTCGTTAAAATCATAGCCGCTATTATGACAGGGCAGTACCGGCATATCAGCACTACCACTGCCCACCAGAGCAAATGCACCGGGTATCTGTTCAAGATAATAACTGAAATCTTCGGAAGCCATTATCGGCAAGAGAATATCAGTATCCTCCCAGTCAGCCCCGAACACCGCGGATAGAGAGTGCTGCAACTTCTGAGCTTCAACAGGTTCATTTATAAGAGCCGGATAGTGTGCGGAAAAATCAACCTCTACCTCCACGCCATATGCAGATGCTATCGACAAAGATGTTGATTTGATAAGTACTCCAATTTGCTGAAGAGTCTCACTATCTGCACTTCGAACCGAGCCTTGCAGTACAGCACGTTCTGGAATCGTAGTTTCACCGCTCCGGGCATCAATCGAAGTGACACTGACAACGCCCGCCTGCTGGGGGGCGAGCCTTCTACTGACAATATGCTGCAGGGCCGAAACCAGGGCGGCTGCCGCAACAACCGGATCCCGACAGATTTCAGGCTGACTTGCATGTCCTCCTCTACCGTGCAAAACAATAGAAAAACCTGCATTCGCCGCCATTAAAGGGCCAGATGGACAGGCCGCACCCCCAAAATCTATCGTTGGCCAGTTATGCCAACCAAATATCGCATCGATGGTTTCCAGGGCACCATCTGCAATCATCTCTTTTGCACCGAATCCACCTTCTTCGGCAGGTTGAAACAAAAAAGAAACAGGTCCTGGCAATAGTTCTTCATGCTGATGCAACCATTCAGCAGCAGCAAGCATCGTCGCCATGTGACCATCATGGCCACATGCATGCATGCAACCATCAATTGTCGATTTCCAGAGTGGCTCACCGGTCTCTTCCATAACCAGCCCATCCATATCCGTTCGAAAAGCTATATGCCGACCGGGAGTGCGATGTGCAATTTGGGCAATGACTCCAGTTTTTGCGCATTCCCGCCAATGAATTCCCAACTGATCCAAGCGCTGGCGAATCAGGCCGGTCGTTTGAGTTTCCTCCCAACATGGCTCAGGAATTTTATGCAATTCCTTCCGTATAACAACTGCATTTCGAATCAGTTCATGCCATTTTTTATCCAAAACCATTATCCCCTTCATACATTAAGCCAGATGTCAAAACAAAGATCACGCCCATTTTGCACACTTTCTGAGAGAAAAAATCTTCAGTAAATCAATCACCTAACCTCCCCTGCTTTTCTGCCCATAACACATTAGAGGTTGATTTACTAGTAACTTTGTGATTACTTAACCATGCGAAAATTACGAAACCACAGGTTTTTTTGTTTGTATAGTTCAATGGTTTTTTAAATACCCGGAGGGAAAAATGTTTAAAATTGTAAAACGTGAAGAAATGGCTGAAGGCACAGTAATTCTCAACGAAATTGAGGCGCCTCTCATTGCCAAAAAAGCCAAACCAGGCCAATTCGTCATCCTCAAAGCCAATGAAACCGGCGAGAGAATTCCTCTCACCATGGCCTATACCGACCCCGCCAAAGGCACTATTACCATTATTTACATGGTCGTTGGAAAATCAACTGCAATATTTAAAGAACTCCAGGTAGGAGATGCTTTTCAGGATGTTATTGGCCCCCTAGGCAAAGCAACGCATCTTGAAAAAGTCGGCAAGGTTGTCTGCGTCGGCGGTGGAACAGGTGTCGCAGTACTGCACCCCATCACCCGTGGCCTCAAAGAAGTCGGTAACGATGTAACCTGCATTATAGGTGCACGCAACAAAGGCCTCCTCATACTAGAAGAACAGATGAAAGCTGCCTCCCATGACTTGCGACTCTGCACCGATGATGGTTCATACGGTCATCACGGTTTTGTCACAGATGTCCTCAAGGAAATCATGCAGGAAGGCGATGTAAAACTGGTTGTTGCTATTGGACCTGTTCCCATGATGAAGGCTGTAAGTAATCTCACCAAGGAATTTGATGTTGAAACCATGGTAAGCCTCAACCCGATCATGGTAGACGGCACAGGAATGTGCGGCGGCTGCCGGGTTACCGTTGATGGTGAGACCAAATTTGCCTGTGTGGACGGCCCCGAATTTGACGGCCATAAGGTTGACTATGACGAGCTTATTTTAAGGCTCAGAGCCTACCAGGAAGAAGAACGCAAATGCCACAGCGATTACTGCACCATTCGCGATGCCAAATAATACGAATGGCTCCTTATTGTTTTGTGAATTTACCGATTTTTTAAAATTGTATTATCGTAAATACCGATTTTTTGGAGGATATTATGGCTGTTGCAGATAAGAAAGTGAAAAACCCAAGACACCCTATGCCGGAACAGGAACCCCAGATCAGGGCCCGCAATTTCCTTGAAGTTCCCACCGGCTACACCATGAAAATGGCCCAGGAAGAAGCAGCCCGATGCCTGCAGTGCAAAAAGCCCGGATGCGTTGCTGGCTGTCCGGTTGGTGTTGACATTCCTGGATTTATCGATCTCATTGCCCATGGTGATATGACAGGTGCTATCCGCAATCTCTGGACAAAAAATGCCCTGCCCGCCGTTTGTGGCCGTGTCTGTCCACAGGAAGTTCAATGCGAAGGAAAATGTATCGTTGGCAGAAAAGGCGAACCCGTTGCCATCGGCAACCTTGAACGCTTCTGTGCCGACTACGAAAGAGAACACGGTCTGGGCGAATTGCCACCTAAAGCTGAACCCACCGGCAAAAAAATAGCCGTTGTCGGCTCAGGCCCTTCAGGACTCACAGTGGCTGGCGATCTTATTGTTAAAGGCCACGATGTCACAATCTTTGAGGCTTTCCACAAGGCTGGTGGTGTTTTGGTATATGGTATTCCTGAATTTCGTCTGCCAAAAACAATTGTTGCCCAGGAAATCAACTTTCTCGAAAGACTTGGCGTTACCATCCAGTGCAATGCGGTTGTCGGCAGAACGGTGTCCGTAGATGAACTTTTTGAAGAAGGATTTGATGCTGTCTATATCGGTGTTGGCGCTGGCCTGCCACGGTTTATGAACATCCCGGGTGAAAACCTCGTTGGTATTCTTTCCGCCAACGAATACCTGACTCGTGCCAACCTCATGAAGGCATACGAGTATCCAAAAGTTGACACGCCTATTCCTCTTGGGAAAAATGTGGTCGTTCTCGGAGCAGGAAACGTTGCAATGGATTCTGCCAGGACTGCAATGCGCCTTGGGGCCGATAGTGTAAAAGTCGTCTATCGTCGCTCCAAAGAAGAGATGCCCGCCAGAAATGCAGAAATACACCATGCAGAAGAAGAAGGTATCGAACTCTTTCTGCTCACTAACCCAACCAAATATCTGGGCAACGAGGACGGTCGGCTCACCGGCATGGAATGTTTGCGTATGGAACTCGGCGAGCCCGATGATTCCGGCAGACGTCGCCCTGTTGCCATAGAAGGATCCGAGTTTGAAGTCACTTGCGACCTTTGTATTGTCGCTGTCGGTTCCGGTGCCAACCCACTGCTCACCAGCGAAACGCCAGATATGTCCCTGAACAGATGGGGCAACGTGGTAACCGATGAAAGAACCGGTAAAACCACTAAAAAAGGCGTCTGGGCCGGTGGAGATATCGTCACCGGTGCTGCAACTGTTATCCTTGCAATGGGTGCTGGCAGAGAAGCGGCGGATTCCATACACGATTACCTGACCCTCGGCTGGTAATCACTTCAGCTTTTTGTTCTCACCAAAAACCTGTCTGCCCTCCGGCAGACAGGTTTTTTTGCACATTTTCCCGCCCTCCCTACACCCCTACCTACTTTGTGGTATTTGAGACCCGCAATATCAGCATTTTTGAAGCCCAGCATCACACAAATGAATAACTCCACTCCTTGCCACATCTCTTTGAATTATCGCTATTTAATCAAGTCATTAATTAAAGAAAAGCCTCCTCGAAACACAAAAACAATCACATTGTTGCTAAAACCAACCATCTTTAGTTGTGCATTGTGTGCTTAAAGGAAACAGCAGATTTTAACTAGCAAAACCAACCATTGCCTTTTTCGCAGATATTTCTACATAACAATTTGTTTTTCCTGTTATATATTTTCCGTCAAACCTGAAAACTCAAACTATACGAAAGGAATCACACTGCCACCATCTGAAAGAAACACACCAAACAAGGCACAAACCGCACACGACAAGTGTTCTTTTGCACAAATCTAGCAAACGCGGCATGTATAAATAGCTGTTTGGTCTAGAAAAATATTTCCTTGACACAGAACAGAGCTGCCTGTTAATGAATGCTTATTCATAATTGCAATTAGTCAGGTCTGTGCTGTTCACTGACCATAGAAATATGGGAATACGCTAACACCCCATAAGGGGGCATAAGTGCCTTGTGGCTGAAATGAACCGGTAAAGAAAACATAATTCATATTTTCTTGTTTTTCTTTACGGGTTTGACGGAGTAAGGCACTAAGAGAGGAAAAGATGTCAACGGAACTCGTTCTTTCAGCAGCTACGCTAATAGGTCTTGCTGCACTTGTTCCCTGCCTGATGGCATTGACTGCGGTCTTTGGCCCTCGGTCTAAGGGAAAAATCAAAAACGAAGCATATGAAAGCGGAATTGGCCCTGTGATTGGTGCGGTCGATCAGAAATTCAGCGTCAAATTCTACCTTCTCGCAATTCTCTTCCTGATATTCGACATTGAAGCGGTTTTCATGTACCCATGGGCCGTGAGTGTCCGCGAACTCGGCTGGTTCGGCTTTACAGAAATGGTAGTCTTCATGCTGCTGCTTCTCACCGGACTCATCTATATTCTTAAGAAAGGGGTGCTCAATTGGCGTTAGGATTAGAAGCAAGTCTCGGCGACACAATACTCACCACCAAACTTGATGAGGTCATCAACTGGGGAAGGCAGTATTCACTGTGGCCATTTGTCTATGGAACTGCCTGTTGTGCCATTGAATTTATGAGTGCCGCAGCAAGCCAGTACGATATTTCAAGGTATGGCGCGGAAGTTGTCCGTTTTTCACCACGACAGGCCGACCTGATGCTGGTCTGCGGTACGGTCAGTTATAAACAGGCGCCTATTCTCAAACGAATCTACGAGCAGATGCCTCACCCCAAATGGGTAGTAGCCATGGGTGCCTGTGCCAGTTCCGGTGGAATATATGACAACTACTGCACCGTGCAGGGAATAGATACTATCATTCCCGTAGATATCTATATTTCCGGCTGCCCACCCAGGCCGGAAGCTGTTCTGGACGCACTGATGAAAATCCAGGATCAGATTAAAGGCGAAAGTGTGCTGCAAGATCGCCATAAAGACTTTAAAGGAATCCTCGACTGATATGAATACGACGGCTCTAGAAAAAATTACGGCCGCGTTTCCAGACGCCACCTGCAAAGTTGTTCTGGATTCAGTGGTTATTGATGTCCTGCCAGAAAACCTCGAAGAAACACTCTCACGGTTAAAAAGTGAATCGGAATTTAACTGCGGTCTGCTCGTTGATGTTACGGCAATTGATTACCTTGAGTACCCGAAGTCCCAGGACGCCAGATTTTATGTTGTGTACACCATGCGCAACTGGCAGGACAATCTCCTCATCCAGGTGCGTGTACCTGTACATGACCCTGAGGTTGGTATACCAAGTGCCACTCAGCTCTGGGGATCTGCCCTTTTTGGTGAACGTGAAACGTATGATCAATACGGCATTCATTTTCAGGGTCATCCTGACCTGAGAAGAATCCTCAATCACTGGCAATTTGAAGGTCATCCTCTTCGTAAAGATTATCCCATCGACAAACGCCAGGTCTGTTACGAAAGTGACAGCATGGAAGAGGCAATACGAGCCCGCCTTGCCAAAAACGGCGTTGATGAAAGTACAATGAAGGATATCAACACCGAGATAATGTTTCTTAACCTTGGACCTTCGCATCCGGCGACCCACGGTGCAATCAGAATACTTACCGCACTTGACGGCGAGACCATCATAGCCAATGTCAATGAAATTGGCTATCTGCACAGGGGTTTTGAAAAAACCTCGGAAACGCTAACGTACAACCAGATAATCCCACTGACCGACCGGCTCAACTACTGTTCTTCCATGATGAACAATATTGCCTACGCAAAAGCCGTTGAATCCTGGCTTGGTGTTGAGATTACCGAACGAGCGCAATTCATGCGGGTACTGCTCTCTGAATTTTACCGGGTGCTCGACCATCTTGTCTGTCTTGCTGCAGCCCTTGTTGATATGGGAGGTCTGACAAACTACTGGTATCTCTATAATGAAAAAGAGGCTGCCTACGATCTGATCAGTCGATTGACCGGAGCACGACTCACCAGTTCTTTCACCCGTATCGGTGGAATGTACCGGGATTTCTACGAAGGCTGGGAAGATGATCTTGAAATTCAAATCAAGGGCATTGAAAAAGGCATCGGCGATGCACTTGCACTGGTGGAAACCAATCGAATAGTCCACGACAGAACCCAGGATGTATGCGTATTATCGGCAGAAACAGCTCTCAGTTACGGACTTACAGGCCCTACTCTAAGAGCTAGCGGCGTGGCCTACGATATGCGTAAGGATGCACCGTATTATAACTACGAATCTTT
>Ga0256845_1000715_pt1 | contig 29406 bp, 16 predicted proteins | sample RiftiametaG_FD_189101 | JGI IMG/M metagenome (GOLD analysis project Ga0256845, IMG submission 189101) | Tube worm associated microbial communities from hydrothermal vent at the East Pacific Rise, Pacific Ocean - Riftia | ecosystem: Host-associated > Annelida > Integument > Unclassified ...
CCCGATTTAGAAATACACCATTTTGGTTATTGTCCAAAATAGATGTAGTTCTTTATCGCTATACAATAGAAAACTATTTTTGTTTTCTATTGCATAGTTTGGATTAAACAATTCATAAAAGTTAACCATTATGAAAAAACTTGTAGTATTAACGGGAGCGGGAATGAGTGCCGAAAGCGGTATCAGCACATTCAGAGATAACGACGGATTATGGAATAAATATAGAATTGAAGAAGTAGCAACACCTGAAGCATTTGAAGCAAATCCCGAACTTGTTCTTGAATTTTATAATTTCAGACGCAAGCAACTTGGTGAAGTAGAACCCAACGAAGGACATAAAATATTGGCACGGTTACAAGATAAATTTGATGTTACCATTATTACACAAAATGTTGATAATCTTCATGAGAGAGCAGGTAGTAAAAATATTTTGCATCTTCACGGAGAGTTGTCAAAAGTAAGAAGCACCAAATATCCCGAACTTATTTACGATATAGGAACAAAACCTATAAAGGTGGGTGACATTTGCGAAAAAGGAGCACAATTACGTCCGCATATTGTTTGGTTCGGCGAGTCGGTTCCTGCGATAGATGAGGCTGTTCCTATTGTAAATTCTGCCGATATTTTTGTTGTCATAGGCACTTCGTTGAATGTTTATCCGGCAGCAGGGTTAATAATGTATGCTAAACATGAGATACCAAAATATTTAATCGATCCCGCTAATGTTGATGTCCCGTATAATCTTAATTTTACGGTTATCAAAAAGGGAGCAAGCGAAGGAGTAACCGAATTAGAAGAACTTTTGATAAATAATGTAGAATAATAATGATTTATAAAATAAGATTGTTTTTAGTCAAATCTGCAAAAAAGTTTTTTCTTTGTATATTTGAGATATAAACTTAATCTACTTATTGTAATGAAAAAACTTTTTATTTTAATAATATTTATAATATTCGGCGTAGCGGGTTTTTCTCAAGAGTTTAATGCCGGAGTATATGGCGGACTGGCAGCATCACAACTTGATGGAGATACTTATGCGGGATATTACAAGCCGGGTTTGATTACAGGAGGATATGTTTACCGATATTTTAACAAAAAATGGGCGTGGCAGTTTGGACTTCGTTATGCACAAAAAGGCAGTAAATTTACAAGCTCACGTTTGGGGATTTATTATAAATCGCAACTTCATTATTTTGAAATGCCTTTAACTTTAAGATATTTTTATTGGAAAAAAGTAGATATGGAATTTGGCGTTTCATTGGGTTATCTTATTTCAGCATTTGAAGATAAAGGCGGCTACGGGCTTGCTCCTGCTGATCCGCCGTTTAACAAATTTGAATTGGCAGGAATATTTGGTATAAGTTATCATTTTACCGAGTCGTTAGCTGTAGGTGTTCATTTCTCTTATTCAATTACGGCAGTGCGTCCGTATTCAAGTGGTTACGAATCATTTATGGACAATGGCCAACACAATAATGTTCTTTACTTTGCTCTTTACTATAACATTTCATCGTGGCGATAAATTTAAATTACATACAATATTATATCAAATAAAATATCTCTATAAAAAAAGCACATTTTTTTAATTCTATACAGACTTGTCTATTATCTTTTTATTAAAAATTTCTCGCTTTCGTTCGAAATGAGCACTTTCTAGACAACCTTTTTTCTATTATCAATAAAATCTAAATAAATTTATTCTTTTTTTGAGATTTTATCTCATTAACAAATAGTTTAATTTGTTGCTCTTCTTCTTTTTTACAAATCAAAAGGGCATCTTTAGTGTCAACAACAATAAAATCCGATAACCCTTGCACAACAATCAGTTTATTCTTATTAGTAGATTTTACGATTGTATTTTTAGTATCATAAATCATAATATTTTTACCTGAAACAGCATTGTTATCTTTATCTTTGTCAGAGTGTTCAAATAGTGAAGTCCAAGTTCCCAAATCAGACCATCCGAAATCGCATCCCAAAACAAAAACATTCGATGCTTTTTCCATAATACCGTAGTCGATAGATATATTTTTACATGCAGGATAAATTTCAGAAATAGCATTAATCTCATTATCTGTTCCGAAAGTATTATTCTTTTCGGCAAACAATGCATAAATATCGTTTAAATGAATTTCAAACGAATTTTGAATAGATTTTAGCGACCAGATAAAAATACCTGAGTTCCAGTAGAATTCACCACTCTCAACAAAAAACTTCGCCATCTCCAAATTAGGTTTTTCGGTAAATGTTTTTACCTTTTCAAACGGTTCTATCTCTTTGTTGTTATGCTCTTTGTCAACTTGAATATATCCGTATCCCGTATCAGGTCTGTTCGGATGAATTCCCAAAGTTAACAACGCATTATTATCATTTACGAAATTCAAACCTGTTTTTATAGTTTCAATAAAATTATCTTCGTGTAAAATCAGATGATCAGAAGGAGCAACAATAATATTGGCATCAGGATTTATTGTTTGAATTCTGAAATTTGCGTAAGCAATACACGGAGCGGTATTTCTTCGGGCAGGTTCTAACAACACTTGGCTTTCGTGAATCTGTGGAAGTTGTTCAAGAGTTAAATCTTTATATTCGGTGCTTGTTACTATAAAAATATTTTCGACGGGACATATTTTTAAAAATCGTTCAAATGTTTGCTGTAAAAGAGTTTTTCCTGTTCCCAAGATATCAATAAATTGTTTTGGATAAGAAGATCTGCTTATAGGCCAAAAGCGTGTTCCTGCTCCGCCTGCCATTATTACACAATAATTATTATTCATGATTTTTTTATTTTAAATTCTGTAGTGTTTAATTTTTTTGCTAAGATAATAAAATTATTTGCCTTATGATTTTGAATTTTATGTAGTATTTTAATACTTTGTCAATTATTTACCTTACATCTGTATAATAATTAAATTTTTATTTTAATGGTTTTGCATATTTCAGGTATTTATTTGAAAATAATAAAGCAATAGTTTTTATAGAAAATAAAATTAGAAAACTTAAATTTGCAATCGGCAAATAATTTATATACTGTATTTTAAGTTTTTAAAAATAATTAAATAAAGGTTAGCTTCAAAATAATAGAATATGAATTTATTTTACCATATCGGGCGATATTTTGTTTTTCTTACAAAAATTTTTTCTAAACCCGAAAAACATTCGGTTTGGTTCAAATATTTTATAAAAGAGATAGAAAAGCTCGGAATAAGTTCCATAGGTATAATTATATTAGTGTCGTTTTTTATAGGTGGTGCTATAACCATACAAATGGCTTACAATATTACCAATCCTTTGGTTCCCGATTATGTAATCAGCCTTACTACTCGCGATACCATGTTGTTGGAATTTTCATCAACAATTATTTCGTTGGTATTAGCAGGAAAGGTTGGTTCAAATGTAGCATCAGAGATAGGGACAATGCGTGTTACCGAACAAATTGACGCTCTTAAAATTATGGGTATAAATCCGGCATCGTTTTTGGTTTCGCCAAAGGTTTTTGCTTTTATAGTATTCATTCCTTTTATAGTTATAATAAGCATGTTTGTAGGTATTGGCGGAGGTTGGCTGTCGGCTGTTCTTACCGGAGCAATATCATCGCAAGATTATATTACAGGTATCAGATATGCTTTCATCCCTTACTATATTGCATATTCAATTATTAAATCAATAGTTTTTGCTTTTATAATAATTACAATATCATCGTATCAAGGATATTATGTAAAAGGCGGAGCATTAGAAGTAGGGAGAGCAAGTACAAGAGCTGTAGTTTATAGTAGTGTAGTGGTTCTTATGTTCGATTTAATCCTCACTCAACTTTTATTATCATGATTGAAGTAATAGACGTAAATAAATCGTTTAACGATAAAAAAGTGCTCGAAAACGTATCATCCGTATTCGAAGCGGGTAAGGTTAATATGGTTATTGGCAAAAGCGGTTCAGGTAAAACAGTTCTTTTAAAATCGTTGGTTGGTCTGCATAATGTTGATTCAGGGCAAATTCTTTTTAATAATATTGATTTTATAAAGTTAAAAAATAAAGAACGAATAAATATAAGAAAAGAAGTAGGTATGTTATTTCAAGGAGGTGCTCTGTTTGATTCCGCTACAATTGAAGAAAACGTGAAATATCCGATGGATTTGTTTACTAACATGACACCCCAAGAAAAAACAGACAGAGCTAACTTTTGCCTTGAAAGAGTAAATCTACAAGGAGTAAACAATCTGTTTCCTGCCGAGTTAAGCGGCGGAATGCAAAAACGAGCAGCCATAGCAAGAGCCATAGCTCTTAATCCCAAATATCTGTTTTGTGATGAACCTAACTCAGGATTAGACCCTCAAACAGCTATTGTTATCGACAATTTGATAAAAGAAATTACATATGAGTATAACATTACAACTGTAGTAAATACACATGATATGAACTCTGTATTTGCAATTTCGGATACTATTGTGTTTATTTACGAAGGAAAATCGTGGTGGCACGGCACTCGTGACATGCTTTTTTCATCTGATAATGAAGAACTTGAGAAATTTCTTTTTTCATCTGAAATTATGAAAAGATTAAAAAATAACAGTTGATGTTATTGTGATAAAATACTCTTTATTTTTGATTAACAACTAAACAATAAATTTATATTTTACGTATATTGTTATAATCTAAATATTAATTTAGTTATATAGCCTAATTTATCGGAATAATTTAAATATTCTGTTAAATTATTAACTTTTAAATAAAAAAACATGTAAATCATCAAAACTATCTTTTAAAATAAGTATTTTAGTATATATTTGTATGAATTGTTAATAAATTGTCAAAAACTTTTTTTAGTTAATTAATTTGAAATTTCAATTTTATTTGTTATGAAGAAGCTTTTATCCTCATTAATTTTAACACTTATAATATTTAACACATTTGCTCAAAATCAATTTTATTGGGTAAACGGTACAGGAAACTGGAATGATAAAACACACTGGTCATTAACTTCAGGAGGCGAGCCGGGTGCTGATATTCCTTCAAAAACGGATAATGTTATTTTTGATAATAACTCATCGTTAAGTATAAACGATGTTGTTCTTATTGATGGCGGCATTAGTGTAAATAATTTTATAATCAATACTCCTTTAGTATTGAAAGGCAAAAAAGATATTACAGTTTATGGAAATATTGATATCGATAAAAATGCATCACTCAAGAAATTTAAGGGTGATATTATATTAGCTTCTTCAAAACATCAAAAAATAAATATTCCCGTAAATATAAATTCCGATATTGTTTTTACCGGTATAGGAATCTTTGATATTACTTCAAAAATAAATACTCGTAAAAACATCTATTTAGAAAAAGGATTGGTATATACCAATGATAACAATATTGAGTGTAACTCTTTTATTGCATCTTCTTCCGATAAAAAAGCATTACTTGATTTAGGCGAATCTGAAGTTATTGTTAATTATTGGGATTTTTCTCAAGCTGAAAATATTGATTTTAAAGGAGAAAACTCAACAATAATAATACCTAAATCAGTAGATAAAAATTTCTTAACATCCGACGGAATAGTTTATAACAGAATTATTCCCAAAGGAGCATCAAAAGCCATTGATGCAACATTGACACCCAAAGATGCAACATGTGCCGTAAACAGTAACACGGGAACAAAAGATGACGGAGAGATAAAAGTTGATGTTACAGGAGGTTCAGGTTCATATTTAATCAGATTATATGATGGAAGTATGCATCTGTTGGCTGAAAAATCAGGTGTAGCTTCTTATACTTTTACAAGTGCTGATATTTCAGGCGGTGATTTAACATCAGGTACCTATAATGTAGCTTATGGTGAGGATGCCAATAGTTTGCAAACAAAAAGCACAACAGTAGGACCTGCTAATCTTAATGCAGTGGTAGCTGTTGCTCACCATATTACTTGTCCCAATGGTAATGATTTGGGACTTACAGTAAATACATCAGGAGGTTGGTCAACAATTACATCTTATGAATGGACAGCTCAAACAGGCTCGTGGACTCATTCGGGACAAACAACAAACAATGATTTGGGAATGAATAATTACAAGATAATTGTTACCGATGATAATAACTGTTCGCTTGATACAAACTTTTACTATTATCCATTGGGGCACCCAAATAACATGTATAAAGTAGCAGACGGGCGTCCTGATAACTTCAGTGTATCCAATATTACCACAGTAGCAAGTTGTGAAGGCTCTTCAAACGGAAGTATTACTGTCGGAACAGTAACAGGTGGAACACCTTCGGGAGGGCAATATTATTATGCAGCAGTAGTTAATGGTTCGGGAGCTGCTCCTTCTTATGGTGCTTTAGGTGCAAATACAATATCAAACCTTGCAGCAGGAGATTATGATATTTATATAAAAGATGGTGCAGGATGTGAATATAAGCATACTTCTGTAATTACTGTTGATGAAACGCCAAAACCAACTGTAAATAATGTAAATGATGATGAAATTTGTGAAGGTGATGATTACACATTTACAGGTGTAACAGCTTCAAATTACTCATCACTTCTTTGGTCAAGTGCCGACAGTAAAGGAACATGGAGTGATAATACAGTTTTAAATCCTACATTTACCCCTGATGCTGCTCATATTACAGCAGGTTCTATTGATTTAACAATAACAGTTAACGGAAACGGAAGCTGTGCTGCCGTTAACGAAACTATGACTTTATCTATTAATCCTAAACCTTCAGTTTCATTAACTGATAAAAACGTTTGTGAAAATATTGATTTAAGTCTTGACGGAAATCCAAGCGGAGGAACAGCTCCTTATATAAAACATGAATGGACAGGAAGCGGAGCTTCTTATTTAGATGCTACAGATACCCAAACTCCAACATTTAACAGTAATGCAAACGGAAATTATACTTTAACCTATAAAGTAACAGACACTAAGCAATGTTCAGCAGAAGGAACAATGCAAGTAACAGTAGAAGATGGACCTTCGGTAAATGCCGGTCCTGATGATGAAATTTGTGAAGGTAATACATATACAGTTTCGCAAGCTTCTGTAACCAATGGAACAGTATTGTGGACTGAAAATGGTGCAGGAAGCATATCGAATGCAACAACTATTACACCTACATATAACCCTGCCGGCGGAGAAACAGGTAGTGTTACACTTACTGTTAAAGCTACAGGAACAGGAGCTTGTAGTGTTGTTGAAGTTAACGATAACATGATATTAAAAATAAATCCTAATCCTGTGCCAACAATAACAGGTCCAAATAAAACTTGTTTAAATTCAACAGAAACATATACCACCGAAGCAGGAATGACAGGATATACTTGGGGAGTTAATGATGGAACAATACTCAGTGGAAACGGCACAAACACTGTTCAAGTAAAATGGACAGGAACAGCAGCACCTTCAATTAATGTTACTTATACTAACGGCAACGGTTGTTCTGCAGGTTCTCCAACAATATTGTCGGTTACAGTTCATAATTTACCCAATCCTGATTTATCAATAAATAATGATGAAGTTTGTCAAAATACAGATTTATCATTAGACGGAAATCCGCAAGGTGGCTCAGGAACTTATGTTTCACATTTATGGACAAATAGCGGAGCCGTTTATTTAGATCATGACAATATTCAACAACCAACTTTTAATAGTAATGTAACAGGAACTTATTCTTTAACTTATACAGTTAAAGACGACAATGGATGTGAAGGCTCTGATAACATGACAATTACGGTTAAAGAAGGACCAACAGCTAATGCAGGACCCGATGATGAAATTTGTGAAGGATTAGCATATACCGTGCCTAATGGAAATGCATCGGGAACAAATGGTAATCCGAGTTGGAGTACTACAGGAACAGGAATTATAACTAATGCAAATACTTATACACCAACTTATACACCAAGTGCAGGTGAAACAGGAAATATTGTTCTTAAACTTACTGTAACAACTCCTATTGGTGTTTGTGCAGGTGTATATGCCGAAGACCAAATGACTCTTACCATACATCCTAATCCTATACCTACAATAACAGGAGATAACGAGGCATGTTTAAATTCTTCTAAAACATATACCACCGAAACAGGAATGTCTAATTATATTTGGACTGTAAATGATGGAACTATTACATCAGGAGACGGAACCAATACAATAACAGTACAGTGGACAGGGACAACATCTCCTTCTGTAAGTGTAAATTATAAAAATGGAAATGGATGCTCCGGTGGAACACCAACAACTCTTAATGTTACTGTTTATGATAATCCAACAGTAGATTTATCTGTAAATCCAACAACAGTTTGTGAAGGTAATGATTTGGCTCTTGATGGAAACCCGAGTGGTGGAGCTACTCCATATACTCATTTGTGGTCAGGTGCCGGTGCTGCATATTTAAATGCTACTGATATTCAAACACCTACATTTAATTGTAATATTCCAAATAATTATAGTATTACATATACAGTAACGGATGCTCACAGTTGTAAAGGATCTGATAATATGACAATAACTGTTACGCAAGGACCAACTGCTTATGCAGGAAAAGATACAGCTATTTGTTTTAATGAACCGGATTATCAAATTTCTGATGCTACAGCTACAAATTATGCTGATATTGTATGGATAAACAGTACTACCGGAGATGGAACAGGTTTTGGCGATAATACAAAACTTAATCCTGTATATACTCCATCGGATGCTGATAGAGCAGCCGGTTTTGTTACTTTAACAATGACAGCAAATAGTGCCACTTGTTCAAGTGTTTCAGATGAAATGGTATTGTCGTTTGCCCCTGAATTAAATGTATCAGTTGGAGGATTGTCGCCATATTTAATAGATGTTACTACAACAGAAATTAATGTGTCATTTTGGGCAGAACATCCTGATATTTCACAATTAGCATTTTATTTGGTTGCTCCCGATGGAACTACTCAAATTAAACTTTACAGTTATAATTCAGCTACTGATGGTTGTAATCCATGGGATATATTTACTAATAAAATAGACAGTTTAGTATTTAGTTTAAACAGTACAGGAAATCAAGGAGCATTTAATCTTTGTGATTTTGCTCATTCATCCGATTCTATTACAGGAGAATTTGATCCTGCTGATAGTTGGAATATTTTTGATGGATTCGATCCTGCCGAAGGCGGATGGTCTCTTAAAATAAAAGATAACTTTACAGGTTCCGAAGGAACCCTTAAACGTGCAAGAATAACATTCTTAGATATTAATCAACAAGGCGAAGAACAACAAATTACGTTTGATTCGGGAGATATTAATTATGCTATTAACGATAACGACTCTACAACATATACAGTGCCAATCGGATTGAGAACAAGCTGTTTTGGAGCTTGTGATGCCCGTGCAGTAGTTGCTGTTACCGGTGGAACACCTCCATATTTAACTTATGTATGGGATGATGGACAAACAGGTGATACTGTTGATTTATGCGGTGGTGATCATGTTGTAACAGTAACAGATTCAAAAGGTTGTGCTTCTACAGGTATTGTTTCTGTTTTAGAACCCGACCCAATTACAATAACTTTTGATTCTACAAATATTAACTGTTTTGGTGATACCACAGGTATGGTGAAAGTAATTGCAACAGGCGGAGCAGGTGCTCCTTATACTTATCTTTGGGATGACCCTAAAAATTCTACAACTGCTCAAGTTAATAATTTACCTGCCGGAACTTATACGGTTACTGTTACCGATAAAAATAAGTGTAACACAATAGGTTCAATAACAATTACACAACCGACAACAGCAATGTCTGTTTCAAAAATAGTTGTTGATTCTGCAAATTGTAATGCTTCTGACGGAGTAATTACAATTACAACTGAAGGTGGAACACCATTTACAATTGGTGGTCCGTATAATTATTTATGGGCTCACGATAATTCCACCGATAACCCGAAAACAGGACTTGCCGTTGGTAATTATGCAGTAAATATTTCCGATTCATTAGGATGTGAAATAGATACTACCATAACAATGGTTGATAAGGGAACCATTGAAATTACAGGATTTACAATGACTAATCCCGTATCTTGTAATGGAGGTTGCGATGGTGAAGTAAGGGTTGACTTTACAGGTGGCTCAGGTAGTTTTACATTTAATTGGTCAGGTGGAGGATTAACAGGAACCGATGATACATTACCGAATGTTTGCGGAGATACTACTTATACAATATTGATTACTGATGCAACAACTACTTGTAGTACTACTGATCAATATACCATACCTCAACCCGATACATTAAAAGTAAAAATTATTAATGTATCCGATGCTTTATGTTATGGTGAAAATAATGGTTCTGCCGAAGTTGAAGGAGAAGGCGGAACAGCACCATATTCATATGTATGGACAAATGCATCAAATGATACCTTGAGCACGTCAGCTAAAGCTAATAATTTATCATACGGATATAATTATATTAATATTACTGATGCAGGTGGATGTTCAGTAAATGATAGTGTATTTATTGATCAACCGACTGAAATTATTGTTGTAAAAGATTCAACAAAAACTCATTGTGGTGCTGCCGAAGGAACAGCTGTAGTTACTCCAAGCGGAGGAACACCTCCTTACACATATTTGTGGGATGATAATGCAGCTACTACAGATTCGATAGTTAAAAATCTTCCGGTAGGAATATATCATGTAACAATAACAGACTTTGTAAATTGTCAAGTAATAGAAACGGTTACCATTATTGATACTTCAAATATGGAAGTAACAATTGATAATATTACTAATGTATCTTGTAACGGTGATAATGACGGAGCTATTGATATTTCCGTTAAAAATGCTACAAATCCGTTTGATTTTGTATGGTCAAATGGTGAAACAACTGAAGATATTGCAAACTTAACAGCAGATACATACGTGGTGACTGTTACCGATGCTAATTTATGTTCAAGGGTTGTAAGTGCTGAAGTTACTCAGCCCAATATTTTGGAGATAACACATAATATTATTAACGAACCTAAGTGTGCCGGCGACCAAGACGGTTCGGCAGCTGTAACTCCTACAGGAGGAACTGCTCCCTATTCGTATGCTTGGCCCGACGGACAAACTGACTCTCTTGTCGTAGATCTTGCAGCAGGACAGTATATTGTTACTATTACTGATAAAAATAATTGTAATGCAACAGATACAGTTGTAATTACCGAACCTCAACCAATAACATTAGATTTTGAATATATACCAACAAATTGTGGTGAAAGTGTAGGGCAAATAAATGTTGCAAATATTAGCGGAGGTTCAGGTGCAGGAACTTATACTACATCGTGGGCTTCACCGCTATGGACTTCGTATCCTGCCGCCGACTCTATTGCTACTGATACAATACGTAATTTGCCTGTTGCAAATTACGTGGCAATTGTTACTGATGCCAATAATTGTTTAGTTCGCGATTCAATTAATTTACGCGACACATCAAATCTTGGTATTGTTTTGGATTCTATTGCAGATATTCTTTGTAATGGAGGAAATAACGGAGCTGCACTTGTTCATGGTATAAATGGAGAAGAGCCTTACAACTACTTATGGGGTAATGGTGATACCGATTCATTATTAAATAATGTAACGGCAGGCATTTACAGACTATCGGTTAAAGACGTAAGACTATGCCAAAGAGATACTGCATTTATAATTACCGAACCCGACGAAATTACTAATCATTGGGTATTTACCGATAGTATTGTTTGTGCAGGTAAAGATTCGGCAAGTTTCTATGCTCAAATCAGAGGTGGCGTAAAACCATACGATTACTTATGGACAAACAGCAATAATGAGCAAATATCAACCGATTCGGGATTAGTTCATGTAAAACCCGATTGGTATTATTTGAAAGTAATAGATAAAAATAAATGTGAATTTATTGACAGTATTCATATTGTATCACCTGACCCGATTGTTCTTACAATAACACAAGGCGAAACAAATTGTCCTGAAGATTCAAGCGGTTGGGCAAGTGTTGTAGTAACAGGAGGCGTTACACCTTACTCTTATTACTGGTATCTGAGAGAAAATCCGACTAAACCGCTTAACGGTCAAACAACTAATAATGTTACAGATTTATGGGTTGATATTTATGTATTACAAGTTACCGATGCCTTAGGTTGTACTGTTTATGATACAATAATTATTCAAAACGATAGTGATCTTGCATTTAATTACAAAATAGATCACCATGTATGGTGTCCTGATATATGTGATGCAAAAGCTCATATTACTTTGGTTACTAATCCTAATCCTATAACAAATTACACTACTTACTGGAGCGATGGTTTTGTAGGCGATACAAACTCAAATCTATGTTTGGGTGAGCATACTGTAACAGTTCAAGAGAATGTTAATATGTGTAAAAGAATAGATACTGTTACAATTACTGAAAAAGATATTTTAAGGTATCAACTTACAACTGTAGATAATGGTTATTCTACTCCTCCATATAATGGATTGGCGGTAATGCGACCAACAGGAGGAGATACTACGGCAATCGAAAAATATTATATCGATTGGATGGATAAAGATATGACTATTAAAAAGCAAGATACTTTAAAAGTTATTGACGGCTTTGCTTCATGGACAGGATTAAAAGAAGGTAAATATTATGTAGCTCTTCGTAACAACAGACAAGACGGACAAACTTGTGAAGTGCTGGATAGTTTTGTTATTGAACTTGATACATTATCGTTTGATACCATTCAGCTTGTTAATGTCAGATGTCATGGTGACTCTACCGGTATTATTGAAGTTAAAGCACACGGTGGTTCACATCATGGATATACTTATACATGGAGAAATGATGCTTGGAGTGCCGATTCTACATCAAATAAAATTACCAATTTATGGGCAGGAGTATATAATTTAACTATTACCGATGATGGTGATAATGAAATACATGCTTCAATTAAAGTTACCCAGCCCGATAAATATATTTTTGATTTATTGGTAACTAAACCCGGATGTACAGATTCTACAGGGGTAATTAAAATAATAGAACCTGATGATCAAGGTGGAACATCTCCTTATGCATATCAATGGTTTAACAAAGGCAATTTAATAGGTGATACTTCAATAATGGAAAAACTTTGGGTTGACTATTATACAATTATTTCAACCGATTCATTGAAATGTAAAACAGACACTGTATTCTTCCTTGAAGACAATACCGATTTTGATATTAATGTATCTACAACAATGGCATTGCCTAAAATATGTTACGGAGATAATATGGGATCTGCCAAAGTAGTTACAATACAAGGAACAGAACCGTTTAAATACAACTGGTTTGAACAAAATAATTATAATGATACTATTTCAAGAGAAGATACAATTGCAGATAAATATGCCGGTTGGTATATTATAAAAGTAGTAGATAAAGATAAATGTATAAGAATCGACAGTGTTGAAATTGAACAATTTGACAGTATTACATTTGCATTAAAAGATACTGTATTCAACAAATGTTATAATGATACACTTGGTGAATTTACATTTACCGAAGTAAAAGGAGGAACTGATTCGGGAAATGATTACTTGTTTAGATTATTAAATGCAGATAATTCACTGGTTAAGTTTCAAGATAATCCTAAATTTGAACATATAGGTGCAGGAAGATATTACTTAAATGTAGAATCTGAGTACCAGTGTAGAAGTCCGAAAATACCGTTTGATTTCTATTCTGAATCGCCGCAAACTATTGCTTCATTTACAATTATTGATTCGGCAACTTGTAATAATTATACTAAAGATGGTAAATTAGCGGTTAAAGTTTCTTATGGATATTTTGATGAGATTTCAGACACTATAAGTATGCTGTTGAAACCAAGTTATATGTGGAATGATAATCAGCTTTATATCAATGATACTTTGTTTGAAGCATTTGCAGGAGTTAATAAAGTTCAAGTAATAACTCATACAAATGAAGGACTTAATTGCACAGCAGTATTTGATACAATAGTTCCTGCAAAAACAAATGTTTTTATTGATAGTATTTACTTTACACGAACAGGATTACTAAAAGATTATTTCTGTCCGGCAGATACAATATCAATTACAGCAGTACCAAAATCAGAATCAAATTATCCGATTTCGTTAATATGGGAAGATAACAGTACCATAATAGGAGATATTAATAAGAATAAAATAAATGTAGTATCTGATACTACACAAAATTATATTGCTGAAGCCAGAGTATATTATAAAACTGATTCTTTTTGTAGAGTTTATGATACAATAACAGTAGATAGATACGGTATAGAAGAACTTAATGCAGTTACTGATGCCCGAGACAATAAAATATTTGACGGAAACGAGGTAATATTATCAACTGATAAACCGGAAATTTCATATCCCGAATCGTCTGATGATATTAGTTGGATACATAAGTTTACATGGGCAGCAACAACTAATGGAAGTGTAAAGTGGAATCCTACACCTCCGGACAGTAATGAAGTTGTAGCAAAACCTAATATGAACACAAGGTTTACCGTTTACGATACATTGTATATTAACAATGTAAAGTATTCAAATCAAAAATGTATTCTTTTTGATACGGTATATGTAACAGTATTGCCTAAGTTTGAACCTCCAAAAGGATTTACACCGAATGGTGACGGTTCAAATGATGAGTGGAGACTACCGGGAATTGACGGTTACGATGATGTAAGTGTTCAGATTTATGATCGCTGGGGCGGATTAGTTTGGGAACATAAAGGTGAATATAATGCCAATAGATGGAAAGGTGAGAACCTTAACGGAAAAGCTCTTCCATTAGGAACATATTACTATATAATAAAATATGGTGATGCTGATACAGAAACAAAAACCCTAACAGGTTCAGTAGCTATTATCAGATAATAATAAAACAGGATACAAGCAATTATCAATAATTAATATAAATTATTACAGATGAGACGATTTTTATATAAAATAATATTTTTAGCATTGGTAGTAATGACACAAACATCCAATGCTCAGCTTATGCCTCAACTTTCGCAGTATATGCTTAACGACTATATAATAAATCCTGCAATTGGAGGAACTTACGATTATTGGCAAATAAAATCGGCGTATCACCACCAGTGGGCGGGTATTGCTGATGCTCCAAAAACATATCTGCTTGGAGCTTACGGGCCTCATAAAACTCAGCCAATGGGTTATGGAGGTTATATCTTTAATGATGTTTCAGGTCCTATTTCATATATGGGAGTATATGGCTCGTATGCTTATAATATCCGTATTTCAGGCGATTTACGATTGTCTATGGGGTTGGCTTTGGGAGCAATACAAAATAGTATTGATTTGTCAATTATTCCTGAAGATGAACATGGAGAAATTGACCCTGTTGTTAGTGAAAACGGAAATAAAGTTTCAAAATTTATGCCCGATGGAACACTGGGATTTTATCTTTATACATCATTGTATTATTTTGGATTTTCAATAGATCATCTGTTTTTTAATAATACATCTGTTTTAAAAGATTATAAAGAAGAATTTAATTTGAGTGATGCACGAATAAAACCTTCGTTTAATCTTATGGGAGAATATAAGATTAATATAAATCGTAATTTTGATTTATATCCTACCACAATGATAAAAATGGCACCATCTTACGATTTTGTAATGGATTTGGACGTAAGAACTATTTATCAAAAAATGGTTTGGGGTGGATTAGGATTCAGATATAGTATGCGAAATGTAGAATCGATTATTATATTTGTAGGGTACAACTATAACGATATGGTAAATATAGGTTATTCATACGATGTGGGTATTTCAAAATTAAGCAGCGAAAGTTACGGTTCTCATGAAATAATGATAGGTGTGAAATTTAATGATATAAGAAAATCACGTTCTCGTCGTAAAATTCGATAACTTTTATTAATTTTATGTAATTTTAAAAGTTTAATTTATGATTTATTCATAGATTAAACTTTTATTTTTTATACTAATTATACTATGTTATTACGATTTACTGTTATTTTATTTTTTGTTCAATTTATTTACGGATGTTCAAGTTGCAAAAAAAATGAAGCTGTTATACTTGATGAAGATACTTTTGTTGATGTACTTGTTGACATTCATTTAGCAGATGCAATACTTCATGCCAATAAGTACAGAATAAATAGAGATTCTGTAAAAATACATTTATATTATAATGATGTTTTGATTAAACACAATGTTACTCAAAAACAAATTCAAAATACTATCGGTTATTATACAAATCATCCCAAAAAGTTTGAAAAGATATATAATAAAGTATCGGAAAAAATTGTAAAACTTGAAGAGGAATATAATAAAAACGTTGAAAAAAAGGTTAAACAATAAATATTATTAATGCTTAGTACTATCTACAAAAAACTATTTTTTGCGGCAATATTATTGCTGTTAATAAATAATTTATTTTCACAAACAAATTATCTGCTCTTTAATCATATTACTACAAACAATGGCTTATCAAACAATGTTGTAAATAAAATATATCAAGATTCCGACGGGTTTATGTGGTTTTGCACATTAAACGGTTTAAACCGGTACGATTCTTACAATGTAATTGTTTATAAACATGACTCCGGAGATAAAAATTCAATAGGTTCAAATATTATTACCGATATTATAGAAGTATCCGACAATTTATTTTGGGTTGCAACCGGCGACAGCGGTATTTTTGAGTTTGATAAGTTTACGGGGAAATTTAAACCTCTGCATATAAATAAAACAATGAATCTAAATATCAGAGATTTATATAAAGATTCAAATAGTAGTATTTGGATTGGGACTGCAGGCGGAGGATTATATCATTATAACTTATCCGATAGCTCTATTGTTGCTTTTAATACATCATCAGAAAATAAAAATTTTCATAGCGATTTTATTGCATCTGTAACTAAAGATAAACTTAATAATATCTGGATAGGAACAACTACCGGCGAATTAATCAGACTTAATTGTGAAAATCATACAGTAAAAACATTTAAATTACACGGCAGCAACAGAGGATTACTTTTTTCAACCTTTCAAGGCTATGTTTATGTAGATACCGATAATGATGTTTGGTATTGTTCACCTGTGGGATTATTTATGTATAATCACCACACACACAAAATTAAACATTATAAAGAAGGAAATACAAAATATAATTTAAGTTCAAATGCTGTTACATCAATAATTGAATATAAAAAAAATATATATTTTATTACAACAAATCATGGAGGGTTAAATATTTTAAATAAAAAAACAGGGAAAATTGATATACACGAGCCTGTAAAATGGGATAATACAACCATAAGTAATGACCAATTGTATTGTTTATACAAATCAAAAGACAATGTTTTTTGGATAGGAAGTTACAACGGCGGAGTAAATGTATTGAATGATAAAGATAAATTTTATAAACAAAAATATTTACTTAATAATGAGCAGCGATTAAATTGTTGTAATTATACAATGGCATTTTGCGAAGATTCAAACAATAATGTTTGGGTAGGATACGATGGACAGGGAATAGATATTTTTGATTCAAAATTATCATTTAAGAAGCATCTTTCAAAAAAAATCCTTAACGGAAATGTTGTTTTAACATTATATGCCGATAACTCGGGAGACATTTGGGTAGGGCATTATCTTAAAGGAATAACACATTATAATAAAAAAATATTTACGGGAATAGAGAATAACAACAATGAATTAAATACTAATTATATTAATACGGTAAGCAGTATTTTTCAGATAAATAAAGATGAATATTTTATTGGAACTATTAATGCGGGATTAACAGTTTACAAAAAAAAAAACAAAACCTTTACAGACATTGAACTACCTGATTATCATAATATTGACTATAGAGTTTTGGATTTTTACAAAGACAAAGAAAATAATATATGGATAGGGACGCATATTTGTTTATTCAAATATAAAGATAATAACATCATACCTTATTTTTATTATTTAAACGATACCGTAAAACAGTATAAATACAAGATTAATGCAATTATTGAAAGCGATAATATTTTGTGGTTTGCCACCGAACACGGGCTTAAAATTTATGATAAAATTAACGATAATATTATTCAATACGCCGATACATTAGGATTGGTTAATTACAGAATAAAATCGGTATTGTCCGATAACAATTATAATTTGTGGTTGGGAACCACCGACGGATTACTTAAGTTTAGTTATAAAACCAATACTTTACGCAAGTATGAAATTTCAGACGGACTCTCGGATAATTCATTTAACAGAAATGCTGCTCTTTTAACAAAAAACGGTAAAATGATTTTTGGCACTCCAAACGGGTTTACAGTATTTATTCCCGACAGTGTTAAAGATAATATATATAAACCGCCGGTTTTTATTACAAATTTTAAAATAGCAAATAATCCGATTTGTGTAAATGACTGTAATAATATTTTAGAAAAAAATATTTGCTTTACCGATACAATTACTCTCACATGGGAACAAGCAAAAAATATAAGTTTTGAATTTACCGTATTAAATTACATTTATCCCGAAAAAAGCAGGTGTAAATATATGCTGATAGGCGTTGATAAAGAATGGACATTGAGTGAGCAAGGGGATGAAGCAAAATATACAAATATAAAACCGGGGGTTTATACATTTAAGGTTAAAGGTTCAAATAATAATAATATTTGGAATGAAAAAATAACAAGCATTGTAATTAATGTAACACCTCCATTTTGGAAAACAGTTTGGTTTAGAATTATAGAAGTACTCTTTGTTATTTTAGTATTGGTATTAATTATACAACTACGAAATCGAAGATTAAAAAAAGAGAATGAAATTTTAGAACAAAAAGTTCTTGAACGAACACAACAAATAAACGAACAAAAAGAAGAACTTATTCAACAAAATGAGATTATAGAAACACATAAGAAGGAGCTTGAGCATCTTGTTGATAAAAGAACAGCAGAACTAAAAAAAGCAAAAGAAAAAGCAGAAGAATCCGACAGACTTAAATCGGCTTTTCTTGCCAATATGAGTCACGAAATCAGAACGCCGCTTAATGCAATTATAGGGTTCTCATCACTGTTGTCAGGTGATGATTTTGAGATTGATGATAAAAAAAGATTTTATAAAATAATTAATGAAAATACAGAATTCTTATTGCGATTGATTGATGATATTCTTGATTTATCGATAATTGAAGCCAATCAGTTGATTATTAACAAAACAGTATTTCAAATTAACGAACTGATGGATAATCTGTATTCAAATTTTGCGTTAACTAATAAAAATAAAGAAGTTGAAATAAAATTAAATAATACTGTTCACAGTCAATACCTTAATGTTTATACTGACAGGTTGCGATTACGACAAATATTAATTAATTTGATGCAAAATGCTATTAAATTTACCGAAAAGGGATTTATTGAATTGGGGCTTTTTTCTGAAAACAATAACTTAATTTTTTATGTAAAAGATACAGGAACAGGAATATCCGAGAAAAACCAAAAATTAATTTTTGACCGTTTCCGAAAACTAAATAAAGATGGTTCTGTCAGAGGTATAGGATTAGGATTGGCAATATCAAAAAGATTAGCTGATATTTTTGGTGGTAATATTACTCTTGAATCAGAATTGGGAAAAGGCAGCACCTTTTATTTGATAATTAACAAAGAAAAGATTATTACAAATCAAAATATATCAATTAAAGAACCCGATAAAAATATAGAATTTAAATGGGTTAACAAAAAAATATTGATTGCCGAAGATGAACCTGCAAACTCTTTGTTTTTAGAAAAACTTCTTAAAAAGTCAAACCCTGAAGTAGATGTTGTAAAAAACGGACTTGAAGCAGTTGAGAAAATTAAAGCAGGAGAAAAATACGACATTATTTTTATGGATATTAAAATGCCTGTAATGGACGGATTTGAAGCTCTTAAAGAGATTAAAAAAATAAATCCTAAGCAAATTGTTATTGCTCAAACAGCTTTTGCACGCATCGAAGACGAGTATGAAATTTACAATGCCGGATTCGACCAATATATTGCGAAACCTATAAATATAGATAAATTGATTAGTATTTTAAATAATCTATTATAATTCAAGTTAAACATTTAAAAACCATACAACCATGCGTTTCATTACTATTGTATTAATTGTTTTTTTATCGCTTACTTCATTAGCTCAATCACACAGAGATTCTTTAGATATTTTGCATTATACTCTTAATGTGGATATATCTAAAATAGGAACATCAAAAATATGGGGATGTGCCGAAATTCAAGCTAAAGCAAAATATGATTTAACTGCAGTAAGTTTAGATTTGTATAAACTTACAACCGATTCGGCTTTCCTTGCCGGCGAAAAAGTATCTTTTATGCAAAACGATACGCTTGTCAGATTGCTTAATTGTAATGTAAGTAAAGATGACACAATAACCATAAAAATTTATTACAACGGAATACCGAAAAAAGACCCGCAATGGGGAGGTTTTTATTTTATGGATGGAATAGCTTTTAACATGGGAGTAGGAATGAGCGTTTATCCGCACGGAATAGGAAGATATTGGTATCCTTGTTTAGACAGCTTTACCGATAAAGCAACATACGACTTTTATATTAAAACTTCGGAACAAAATAATGCTGTTTGCGGAGGACTTTTTACCGGTAAAACAGTTGATGCCGATAATAACCCGATATATCATTGGAAATTAAATCAACCAATACCTACATATTTAAGCTCGGTTGCCGTAGGTCCGTTTATTAAAATTTCGGATACTTACAATGGCATTGAACGAAATATTCCCATAGAAATATTTGTGGAAAAAGGAGATTCTACAGGAGCCGTAAATACTTTTAAAAATTTAAAACAAACTATGGCTGCCTACGAAGAAGCATTTGGAGCATATCAGTGGGATAGAATAGGTTATGTGGTAGTGCCTTTCGGTTCCGGAGCAATGGAACATGCAACAAATATTACTTTTCCTAACAACTCCTTATCGGGAAACATATCAAATCAAACACTTGCCGCTCACGAACTGTCGCACAGTTGGTTTGGTAATCAGGTAACTACGGCAACATCCGAAGATATGTGGCTTAACGAAGGGTGGGCTACTTTCTGCGAAACTTGGTTTAAAGAAAAAATCTTTTCAAAAGAAATATCAATGAGTCAAGTTTTGTCAAATCATAAAAATGTAATTACCACAGCTCATATTTCCGATGGAGGATATTATCCGTTGAACAAAATTCCTCATAATATTACTTACGGTAGAACAGTTTATAATAAAGGAGCTGATGTAGTTTACAATTTACGTTATTATCTTGGTGATGAACTGTTTTTTAAAGGTGTAAAACAATATTTGCAAGTAAGAAAATACGGAAATGCCACATCTGAAGACTTACAACAGATTCTTTCTGATGCTACGGGAGTCGATTTATCGGGATTTTTTAATAATTGGGTTTATCAAACAGGATACCCGCACTATTCGGTAGATTCGTTTTATTATAATAATTCACAAATAACAGTCGCTCTCAGAGAAAAGTTGAATCATCGCGAAAGTTTTGGAAATAAACACAGAGTTCCGTTAACATTTTTTGATGCAGAGTGGAACAGGTTAGATACCGTATTGCAGTTTGATAGTGAAAAACAAGCTGTTTCAATTAATACTTCATTTGTTCCAAAAGCTCTGTTTATTGATTTAAATCAACAACTTAATGATGCTACAACACACGATAATCATGTAATTTCACAAGCAGGTTATGAGTATTTTAAAGATTGTGATTTTAAGATAAACACCTTGTCAATAACCGACTCGGTATTAGTTCAGGTTATTTACAACTATGCTGTTCCCGATGATTTTTTAACCGATATTTCGGGAGTTGTTGTATCAAACTATCACTATTGGACAATAAATATGCTCAACGCCGAAAACTTTGATGCAAAAGGTATTTTTTCGTATTATTTATCAAAAAATACAAACCCCGACAACGAATATGAAATTGGCAATAACGATACTATAGTAATGCTTTATCGAAAAAACACATCGTATAATTGGCAAATTATAAAAAAAGGAAACAGAGCACGAATTTCGGTTGGTGATATTTATATAGAACATATAAAACAAGGTGAATATGCATTGGGTTATTGGGACGGAGTAACTCCCATTGATATTGTAGATGTATATGAAAAAGGCGGTGCCGACAATATTCCTGTTGTTTACCCTAATCCGGTAAATAATGTTTTATACATAAAAAATATTAATAATTCGGGATTAATTTCTATCTTTAATCAGCAAGGTATTAAAGTGTATTCTAAAAATTATGATAATACTCGTGAAATAGCCGTTTCTGTCGATAATCTGGCAAAAGGAATTTATTATATTACTTTAAACGACAATACTCATAAAACATATAAATTTATTAAACAGTAATCACTAAAACCATTAATATGAAGACTCTTGCTACATTTTTATTGATTTTTGTTTCAACATTTGTTTTTTCACAAACAAAAGTTTACAATGTTAAATCGGGTAAAATATCTTATCGTTACGAAATTAACGAAGATATAAATATGAGTTATACAATAGTTTTTGACGATTACGGAAAAAAACAAGCTGTTATAACTGAAAGTAATGCAGGCGGTGAAGTAGAAAAAACAAAAACTATCATTACTCCCGACAAAATGTATATGATAAATTATGCCGATAAGCAAGTTATGATAATGCCTGTTAATATCGATGACGATGAAATGCAACAAGCTTATGCCGGCGATGATGAAGATTTTAGTCTTATAGGATTAGCCGAAGATATTGAAAAAAGCGGAGCTATTGTTATAGGCAACGAAACAGTTTTAAATAAACCTTGTAAAATTTATAAATTTAATAACGAAGGAATAAACGGTAAGTTTTGGATATATCAAAATTACGTGTTAAAAGCTGAATTTATGGAAGCAGACGGTTCTCATGCGTTTATTAAAGTAACCGATTTTAAATTAAATACACCTGTTAGCAGTTCTGATTTTGAGATACCTCAGAATTTCACAAAAACCGATATGTCAAAAACTATGGAGCAGATTAAACAAATGCAACAGATGTATGGTGTTCCTGATGATGAATAAATTTTAGTGTTTTAAGCGGGTAACAAAAAAGTCACCTTTTATTATTATTGAAACACCCATGCTGTAGTCAATTTGTCTTGCTTTGGTATCGTAAAACAAATCACCGGCTAAGCCGAAATATATGTTATTGTAAATACTTTTTGAATAAAAAATATTTGCAACAATAAGACTTCTGTTCTTTTTATTTAAAGATTGATTATACATTGATTCACATTGATATATAGGATTTCCCATAGACGATAAAAATCTGTCGGCAAACCAATAACCAACTTGAAAGTAATTAGTTTTATTCGATACTCTTGCATACGACATAATACCATAGCCATTATTGTATATACTGCTCGGGTTAGGCGATGCATCGGTAAAACCGTCAAATTCACCAAGTAGCGATATTTTATCAATAAATTTATTATTTGTATGTTTCGACAAATCAAATCCCATACGATAATTAGCCAATGTTTTAATGTTTAAATCAGTAGAATCTATTTGCCCGCCGTGATGTTTCAGCATTATTGTTCCTATTGCATCAAGCGTAAAGTTTTGTTTGGTAAAAACTCTTTGAATAATATTGGTACCAAACAATATTTCTTCTTGTTTTTTGTCTCCCGGGAAAATAAATGTTTGCCAGTCAATCCAGCTGTCTAACCAAAACTTAGTTTTATCAATCTTAAATTGTATCCCGTTTTCAATATTATTTGTAAAATATTTCTCCGAAAAATACAGTTGGTCAGACAGTTTATGCATTACTGTTCCTTGCAGTGTCCCCATAATAAAACTGTAATTTCTTTTTGAAAAAGTTACCGAATAAACAGGCGTAACAGTTGAAAAATTGTTAACACCGCTGTATTTCAGCAAATGAACACCGCCGTTAACCTTAAAATTTTTAGAAAAATGATATTCAATTTGAGGAGTTACATAAAATCCTATTAATGTATAGCCAACAATTATATCATTGAAAAATTCATTATTCCACAAAAAATTGGCATTATCAAAGTTAAAATAAAAAGCACTGCTGTCCTTTATTGGTTTACTATTTAATAGTGAATAATTTACAGGAAAATTAAAAGCAAGCAAATTTGCACTTGTAATAATAATTAAGGTAATGCCGATAAATAACCGTTTAAACATTATTTAAAAATTTATTTTAGGTAAAATAACAAAACTTATTGTTAAAATTTAGAATTATCAGTCATAAAATCTCAATTATTTTTTTGTAATATTGTGCATATTTGTAAGTTCTGTGCAAGGCGGAAATCCCACAAAGTTAGTTAAGTAAATAATCTGAGCATATTAAAAAAACATTTGTAGTTTTATAATAGTCATATTCGATTTTATAATTGAAACATGATTACTATCTTTGTTGTGAATAGATAAAAATAAAAAATGATGAAACAAGCATGATAAAAATAATCTTTAACACACACAGGCAATGATTATTTTTCATCAGGCGGTTCCATCTGACCATTGAAAATAAAATATAATCAGATGAAAAGAGTATTTACCATATTATTAGTATTATTTTATTTTTTTGGTGCAAATGCACAGATAGTAAAGAACGTACATGCCCGCATAAATAATGAGCAAGTGATAATAACTTACGATTTAAGTAGTAATAAAGAAGGTGAAAATAAATTTTACATAGAATTGAGTCTTTCAACCAATGGCGGAAATACATACAATACTCTTATTACTGATTTAACAGGAGATATAGGAGAAAATATTGAAGTAGGAAGAAATAAACAGATAGTATGGTATCCGTTTAGAAGTAACCCTGACTATGTTGTGGAAAAAGCAAAATTTAAAGTAAAAGTATTTGGTTTTGAAAATTATACCGAAACAACTGCCGGTTTAAACCTACAAATGATAGCCGTAAAAGGCGGTACATTCCGTATGGGCAGTAACAGTGGAAATAGTAACGAAAAACCTGTACACAGCGTAACAGTAAGCGATTTTTATATAGGTAAATATGAGGTAACACAAGCACAGTGGAAAGCTGTAATGGGCAATAATCCAAGCTATTTTAAAGGCGATAACCTGCCTGTTGAGAGTATAAGTTGGTATGATGTGCAAGAATTTATAAAAAAATTAAATCAAAGAACAGGAAAACATTACCGATTACCTACCGAGGCAGAGTGGGAATATGCTGCACGAGGAGGAAACAAAAGTAGAGGATATAAGTATTCGGGAAGTGATAATATAGAAAGTGTTGCATGGTATATTGGTAATAGTAGTAGTAAAACCCATATCGTAGGAACAAAACAACACAACGAATTGGAAATATATGATATGAGTGGTAATGTATGGGAGTGGTGTAACGATTGTTACAGTAGTAGTTATTATGGTAGTGGTCCGCAAAACAATCCGCAAGGAGCATCATCGGGGTCTCGCCGTGTTCGTCGCGGTGGTAGCTGGGGCAACGGTGCGTCTAGCTGTCGGGTGGCTAATCGTAACTACAACAATCCGAATTATAGCCTCTGCAATTTGGGCTTCCGCCTTGCTATTATCCCATAGTTTACAAGAAAAACATAAAAACCTTCGAGGTCTTCAAGACCCTGTAGGTTTGGAGTTTGAATAGAAAAAAGACCTTCCAGGTTTTCAAAACCTGGAAGGTCTGGAAAGTCTGAAGGTCTAAAAAATAAATACAACAATGAAACATCTATGATAAGTAATTTAACACACACGAGCATGATTATCGTAGAAATGCGAAATTGAAAGTGTAAATTAACAAATTAGGATGTTCCATCTGGCAAATGAAAAATAAAATATAAACAGATGAAGCAACAACCATTTGAGCGAGGTAAATACTATCATATATTCAATAGAGGAAATAATCGCGAGAATATTTTTAAAACTCAAGATAATTACTTGTATTTTACTCAATTAATGAAAAAATATTTAGTAAATTATATTGATATTTATGCATACTGTCTATTACCTAATCATTTTCATATACTATGTAGATTTAAAGATAAAAAAGAGATAATAGAAAATAAAGACATAAAACTTCATCTGCCATTGTCTAATATGTTTAATGCCTATACAAAAGCTATAAATAAAAAGCATGATAGAACAGGAAGTCTTTTTCAAAAAAACATTCATAGAATTAACATTTCTGATGAAGAGTATTTCTTAAATTTAGTTACATATATACATACAAATCCTGAAAAGCATAATATTATTAATAATTTTGAAGAGTATAAATACTCATCATATCAAGCATATATTACCGGTATGGGGAGTTCTTTAAAAAGAGAATATGCAAAAGAATTATTTGGTGATATAGATAATTTTATTGATTGCCATCGTCAAAAAAAGATAAAACTTGATTTATTAAAAGAGATAACTGAGCTTGACGATTTTTAAAACCTTTGAGGTCTTCAAGACCTAGGAGATTTTAGATTTAAAATATTATTAACACAAACCTGGAAGGTTTAATAAAATACCAATTATGAAAAAGATAGTTTTAATATTAGTAGTATTACTGTTTATTACAGCATGTTACTCTCAAACAAACGAGGGAGTGAGTAATACAATTTACATAGCAAAAGAGCTACCTGTAAAATATAAAATACAAAATTATGTTGAAACCAACATTGCTACGTGGCAACAAAAGGGAAAGTACGAAAGTTCAAGTGATTATAAAGCACGGGTAAACGAGCAAACACGCAATGCTAAAATTAAGAAATTAACTAATGAAGCCTTAAGAAAGATAGCAAAGGCAGAGTATAATAAAAATAAACACACAATAAAAACAGAATACGATGCCGATGGTCAAGTGTTTAAAATAGAGATGGAAGGTTTTGAAGATATTTATATTTCTGTACCTCGAAGTGAAGCAGAGAGTTTTGATATGAATTTAAACAAACTACTTTTCTTAAATGCTAAATATTCTTTTAACGATAAAAATCTTATAATAGCCAAGGCTACAATAAAAAATCCGGTAAACGGGAAAGTATATTATTATGATGCATCAAAACCTGTAACATTTAATGCCGTAGTGGTGGAAAATACCTTTAAAGAGGTGGATATTGATATTGCTCCTATGCAAGCACAGGCACAAAGCAATATAATAACCAACACTAAAACAGTAAAAGTAGGAAGTTCTGATGTTGATGTAAATATACCGGTATCTCCACAAACAAATAAAAACAGTTTTGCAGTAATAATAGGGAATGAAAACTACCGTAACGAAATAAAAGTAAAATATGCCATAAACGATGCTCTTACTTTTAAAAAATATGCCATCAAAACATTGGGAATACCAGCTAATCAGGTTCATTATGTAACCGATGCTACTTTTGGAACAATGCTCAATGAGATTGATTGGATAAATAATGTAGCAAAAGCATATAATGGGCAGGCAAAGCTTATATTTTATTATGCAGGACATGGAATGCCGGACCAAGCAAGTAAAAGTGCCTACTTGTTACCTGTTGATGGGACATCAACTCGTAGTAGAACAGCAATAAAAACAGATGAGTTGTATGCAAAGCTAACGGAATACCCAACACAACAGGTTACAGTATTTTTAGATGCTTGTTTTAGTGGTGGCTCGCGTGATGGTTCATTGGCATCGGGTAGAGGTGTTAAAATAGTACCAAAAGAAGACCCTTTGAAAGGTAATCTGGTGGTTTTTACAGCAGTATCTGGAGCTCAAACAGCACACCCATACACAGAAAAGCAACACGGTTTGTTTACTTATTACCTACTTAAGGAACTGAAAAATACCAAAGGAAATGTTACTTATAAGCAACTGGGTGATTATATTAGAACTAATGTAAATCGTAAATCCGTAATATTTAATAAAGAGCAGAACCCAACAATAAAGGTTAGTTCAGCAGTTAAGTATAGCTGGAGTACGTGGAAACTGAAATAATTAAGATTTAAAAGCCCAGCACAGAACAATGCATATAAATCATACCGCAGAAAGTTGTAAACCTGTAAGTTACGTTTGTAAATTAAACTTTATTGTAACTTAAAAAGATACGTTTTTAAAGTGCGGTACGCTTCATATGCGAACCGTTGGCGTGCACCGGGTATGGCGAAGAAATATAGTTTACACTTTTGTTTTATTTTCTAAAACACAGATAGTTAAGTATAAGTGTAATTTCAATCAAAATAGATTTGAATATTGGTAAAAACCGATAAATAGTTTATTATCCCTAAAAAAATGCTTAATTTTGTAAAGGATTAAAAATAAGTAAAATGGGAAATAGAAATTTGATACGATTTGATTGGGCAATAAAACGATTATTACGAAATAAAGCAGATTTTTCTGTTCTCGAAGGTTTTTTATCTGAACTATTAAAAGAAGATATAACAATTGAGAGTATTCTTGAAAGTGAAGGAAATCAGCTAACAGAAGCGGATAAATTTAATCGTGTTGATATTCTTGTGAAAAATTCAAAAGGAGAATTAGTAATTATTGAAATTCAAAACCAACAAGAATATGACTATTTCCACCGAATGGCTTACAGCACATCGAAAACTCTAACTGAATATATTTCAGTTGGTGAACCTTATCGAAACATAAAGAAAATTTATTCGATAAATATTGTTTATTTTGATTTGGGACAAGGCGAAGATTATATTTATCACGGAAAAACGGATTTTACCGGATTACACAAAAATGATAAATTACTGTTATCAGAAAAACAAAATGAATTATTAGGCAAGACAGAACCATCCGAAGTATTTCCGGAATATTATGTAATAAAAGTAAATCAATTTGATGATGTAGCAAAAGACACTCTTGACGAATGGATTTACTACCTGAAAAACAACGAAATAATGGATGATTTTACGGCAAAAGGGATAGATAAAGCGAAAGAGCTTTGGCGATTAGATAATTTATCGGAAGAAGAGCAGAAGAAATATCAAAAGCACCTTGAAGACTTACGTTACGGAGCAAGTATGGCATGGACTTTAAAAGTTGATGCAGAAGATAGAGCAAAAAATGAAAAAGCAATTGAAATTGCAAAAGGAATGTTAAGAAAGAAATTTGATATTGGAACAATAATTGAATTGACTGGATTAACAAAAGAAGAGATAGAAAAATTGAAAGATAAATAACGCACGCCAACAATGTATAAAAATAATAGCCAAAACAGTAGTAAATTCAAGGGTTGTAGTCCGCTTCAACTTCATCGTAAATTGAAAAAATTGAGCTTCGCAATCGGCTACTATTCTTATACTAACCGTTGCCCGAAACTTCGGGGGTGGGTTTTTTGGCAGGTTTCGGCGGTAATTTAGACCACATGCATTCCACATCGTAAAATACGGTAGTTGCCAACTCGGCAAGCACGCTGCATCA
>Ga0256845_1000716_pt1 | contig 29386 bp, 31 predicted proteins | sample RiftiametaG_FD_189101 | JGI IMG/M metagenome (GOLD analysis project Ga0256845, IMG submission 189101) | Tube worm associated microbial communities from hydrothermal vent at the East Pacific Rise, Pacific Ocean - Riftia | ecosystem: Host-associated > Annelida > Integument > Unclassified ...
CAAAAGTAAAGTTACCCATTACTAGAGATTCTGCTTTGATATTAAACGCACTTCCACCTGTAATTATCTCATTATCTTTGGTATGGATTCTATAGTCTCGCACATCTCTCACACCACACAAAATTATGGATTGTGGAAATGATTTTGGTCTATGATTATATCCTGCTCGTATCTGTCGCAATAGAGAGATAAGCGTATCACCCACAAGTGAATCGACTTCATCTATAAATAAAATTACAGGTTTCCTGTTTTTGTTTGTCCAAATTTTTAGCATAGATGATAATAGTTTTTGAGGTTCAAGCTCCCTTTTGTTGGCTCGAACCCATTTATCTAGGCTATCATCACCCAAATAATACTCTAAATCACTTGCTATACACTCACAAACTGTTCTAATCCCACTTTTTACATCACCTCTTGATGCTTGGGCAGGTTCAACATTAACATAGAGACAATCATAAACTCCCTCACTATTAATCCTATCCATCATCTCTAACAGTGCAGTAGTTTTTCCTGTTTGTCTTGGAGCATGAAGTACAAAATATCTCTGTGATGCTATTAGCATCTCTATCTCTTCATAATCGACTCTCTCAAATGAGCTTATATAGTAGTTTATATCTATTTTGATTGGCCCTGCTGTATTGAAAAATTTTTCCATAGTTTATTCCATTTTTTGGGTTATATTAACATAGTTTTAGTTCTTTTTTTCTTGTGGGATAAAAGATTATTCTACCCCCAAAACCAAAACCTTCCTATTTTTATAACTCATCTCAATCATAAAACATACTCATAATATTAATATGCTAATATTCCAACAAAAAAGATAAAAAAATATGAAGATAATAAACCCCAAATATATCTATATAGACAACTCATTCCAAGAGAATCTAGCTGTAGCATTTACAGATAAGATAGAGGCTATAGATACCCTAGATACTCTTAGAGCAAAATATCCCAATGCAACCATATATCAAGGCAAAAATAACTCTGTACTCTACCCCGGATTTATCAATACCCATGTGCATTTAGAGTTCTCGGCAAACAAAACAACTCTAAAGTATGGTAAGTTTATGCCGTGGTTAGACTCTGTAATAAAAAACCGTGAGGAGTTGGTGGCAAAGTGTGATAATGCTCGGATGCTAAAGGCTTGTGAGGAGATGATAGAATCAGGAGTTACTACATTTGGAGCAATATCAAGCTTTGGGTTGGAGCTAGAGGTATGTATGCAGACACCTCAAAAGGTGATATTTTTCAATGAGCTTATAGGTTCACAAGCCTCTACAGCTGATATGTTATATGGTGATTTTCTTGAACGAGTTGATGCTTCCAAAAGAGCTAAAAATGGAATAATACCTGCTATAGCTATACACTCACCCTACTCTGTTCATCCAATTGTATTAAAACGAGCCATAGAGGTTGCAAAGAGTGAGAATCTGCCTATATCATCTCACTTTCTTGAATCACAAGCAGAGAGAGAGTGGTTAGAGGAGGAATCAGGAGAGTTCCTAGAGTTTTTTCAAAAATTCTTCTCTACCTCCAAATCAGTTACAAATATCTCTGAATTTATAGAGAGTTTTGATAATATACCTACCCATTTTACCCATGCTGTTCAGGCTACAGATGAGGAGTTGGAGTATCTAGCACAAAAGGGTCACTCTATAGCACACTGTCCTCGCTCTAATCGTTTTTTGGGTTGTGGAAGGCTTCCTATAGAGAAGCTAAATGAGCTAGGTATTCCATTCTCTGTAGCAACTGATGGTCTAAGCTCAAACAACTCTCTAAATATCTTTGATGAGCTTCGTTCAGCTATTATGTTGCATCACCTTGGTTCATTAGAAAAACTATCTAATCTACTCATTAAAAGTGTTACCTCTGTACCTGCTGATATATTCAACCTAAACTCTGGAAAAATCGAAATAGGTAGAGATGCTGATTTGGTTATAATTAATTTACCTGATGAGCCATCTTCATTAGAAGATATTGCTTTGCAAACGATTTTGCACACAAACAAAGTTGACTCTATATTTATTTCAGGTAATATTAGAAATTAATAAATTAAAAAGGAAATCTATGAAGAAGACATCTTTTGTTTATCTACCCATACTCTTTTTTCTCTATATCGCTATAGAGACTGTACTAAAACTGTTTGGTTCTACTCTATGTCACTCTGATGGGTGTACATTGGCTGATAGTCTTTTGAATTTTGATAGTATCTATCTAAATTTTATAGGGCTATTTGATGCTCTGATGATAGTTATTGTTGGTTGGCTAAGTTTCAAAAAGAAGATTGATGATGCTTTTTTCTATTTGGTGATTTTTGCATCTTTGGCTTTTGAATCTATTATGATTGGGTATCAGTTCTTTGTCTCTCCAGAGATGTGCAAATTTTGCTTGGGAGTCTATACATTTTTGATAGTTATGACTCTACTATCAGCATACAAACGCCTTGTAATAGTAATCCCTGTTGTTATCTCAATATGGACTGCAATGAGCTTTTTGGCTATGCCCAAGACAGAAGCATTTGTTATAAAAAATGGAAACTACCTCATACAATCACCAACCTGTCCACACTGTAAAAAGGTCAAAGAGTATCTAAAAGAGAACCATATAGAGTTTACAAAACTATCTATAGAGGATGTAGAGGCTAGAAATTTTGCTACATTTTTAGATTTTAAATCTATACCTATACTAATAGTAAAAGAGGGTAAAAATGTCAAAATAATCAACGGTGACAAGAGAATTATAAACTCCTTTTCTAAACCAAAAGCTCCTATCCCACAGGCTACTACTCCTTCTAAAACAGAAGATAATGTAGTTGTTGAAGAGAGCGTAGCTATCGAGAGTTCATCTAGTAGTGCTTTGTTATACGAAGAGGAGAGTGGAGCTGATGAGGGGTGTGGTTTTGCATCAATTAATAAGCTCGAAGAGGAGAGTAACTGTAGCAAATAGAATCTATTTGCTACCCCCTAAAATAGGAGTACCCCCAAGCTCCCAAACTCAAAACAGCATAGAGTAGTCCAATAAAAAACAACTGCCAAGGCTGATTTATAAACTCATAATACAAAATAAGCACTGTCCCCATAAACAATCCAACTATAGAGAGTATAGTAATACATATTGAACTTCTAGTCTTGTGACGAATCTTAAAATTGGCTATAGACATAAGAAGAGAAACTAATAGAAATGTTATACTCCCAAACTCCAAAATAAGACGAAGTCCTCCCACAACAATAAGCAGACTAGCAATAATACTCATAGCAATAATTGCATTTTTAGGAATAGCACCCTTTCTCAATGAGATAACTCTAGGTAGATACCCATCCTCTGCAATCTTTGCCATCTGCCTAGATGAACCAAAAAGTGTGCCATTAATAGCACTACTAGTAGCAAGAATAGCACCAAAAATTACCAAATTTTGACCAAAACTGCCCATTATCTCCCCTGCTCCTGTAGCTAGGGCTGACTCTTTGTTTTCTATTAACTCATTAGCAGGAATTGCCAAAACAGCACTTAGAGCGATAATAAAATAGATAATTGCTACTAAAACAATAGCCCAATAGATAGCCTTTGGTATATTGGTATTGGGATTTTCCATCTCATTGACTGCATTGATTACGAGTTGAAACCCTTCATAAGCAACAAAAGTAATAGAGGAGACAATCAATATACTCAAAAGTGGTGTAGTATGAATATCTAATTGCATCATATCTATAAAATTTGAAAAATTAACCTCTGAAAATGAGATAAGAGCAACAGAGATAATAAAAAGTATAACCAATTTGGCATAAACCATAATATCCTCTATCTCTCCCATACCTTTGACACTCCAAAGATTTATCATAGCAAATAGAGCAATAATTGCCACAGCCAATAGCTTACGAAAGAGTTCAACTTGGGCAAACTCAAATCCACTAATAGCATAAGAGGAGAAAGTATAAGCATAGAGTGCCAAAGTACTAATATACCCAAATATAGTATACCATCCAATAAAAGAGGCAGCCAAAGATGAAGAGGGATAAGTTCTCTTAAAAAAGCTATAGGTAGCCCCCTCATCTTTGTAGTAGACCCCCAATTTTACATAAGCATAAGCAGCAAACCAAGCCATCACACCTCCTAATGCAATAGCAAAAGGAGCTAATGCCCCCACCATAGCTACGGAGATTCCCAAAATAGTAAAAATACCACCCCCAACCATGCCACCAATGGCAATAGCTAATAGTTCTTTGAAAGTTAAATCTTTTTTCATGAGGAATTATACTCTCTTTATCAAAAAAATAGGTCATGCCTCCCAAACTTTGAACTTAATCTCATTAGGAAATGCCTCTGGTTTCATAATAGATTTATCTTTGAGTATTCTAAGACACTCCTGAATCCCTTCACTAATATTTGGATGGGGGTGAGTGGTCTTCATTATGTCATTTAATCTAGTTTTGCTATTCATAATAGTAGCTATAAATATAATAGATACAGCTGCTTGTAGTCCTGCTGCTCTCATGCCTAGTATAAGAGGGTTATCCTCATTAGTGACTATTATCTTGAAAAATCCATCAGTCTCTCTCATAGCAATAGCACGAGAGATAATAGAGTGTTGATAGGTGATGACTTTATAAGATATTTTTTTTGCTTGGCACTCCTTTTCATTTAGACCAATAGCTGAAATCTCTGGTTTAAAAAACATAATAGTAGAGATGTTATGATAACTCAATGGATATTTTATCTTTGAGGCTATCGCCCTAGCAACAAATCTACCCTCCATCTCGGCTATATTGACTAGTGCCATATTTCCTGATATATCTCCTGCAGCATAGATGTTTTTATCTACTCTGCACTCACTATCTACTTTTAGCATACCTCTATCATCCATTTTGACATTGGTATTTTCCAACCCTAACCTCTTTGTATTCGGAACTCTACCTATTGATACAAGAACAACATCCACAGCTATCACCTCTGTGTGTCCATCTTCGTAGTCTAGTATAATATCACAATGATTCTCCTCTTTTCTAACCTCTCTAAGTCTAGCCCTATGGTGTATATTTACTCCAATTTCTCTAAGTTTTTTATCCACATACATACTCACATCATCATCTTCAAAAGGGATAACTTGACAAGCAGAGTCCAAGAGATGTACCTGTGTCTGTCCAAAGTTTGCAAAAATCGTAGCAAACTCACAACCTACAATACCTGCTCCAACTATAAGTATCTTTTTGGGAAATTTTTTGAGTGCAAATATATGGTCAGAGTTAATAATCCTCTTGCCATCTATTTTTAAAAGAGGATGCTCTCTAGGCGTAGAGCCTGTAGCGATAATAAAATCATCTGCCTCAATCTCTATAGATTTTCCACTCTTCTGCTTGACAATAATAGTACTAGAGTCCTTGAAACTAGCATATCCTTTTATTAGTGTTACACTTCTAGTACTCTCAGGTTTTCTCGAAAATGTCTCTATCTGTGAAAGCAACTGATACTGCTTCTCTTCGGCTGCTCTACATACACTATTTTTTACTTCACGATAGTTGATACGAACACTAGAGGCTCTATATCCTCTATCTGTTCTCTTTGCTATAGCGTAGTTACTAGATAGCTCCCATAGAGTTTTTGAACTCAAAGCCCCCCTTCTAACTCCTGCACCACCTAACTCTCCTCCTTCGATAATGACAACATGGTTACCAAAATCATAAGAACGCATAGCCGCAGCAAATCCAGCAGGGCCTGAACCAATTACACAAATATTATATTTTACTTTTTCTATCATATTACATCCATTTTTTAAGCTTACTTTATTGTGTAATATAATATCAAATTTCTATTAAATATATTGAGCATTAAAGCCAAAAGCCCAAAAAACAGCCCCTCTCTGTAGAATTATGTCAACTTCATAGAGTTTTTAAATACACATAAAAAAAATCTAAACTCCATAAATCCTTTTAAAAACTATTATCCCCAAAAGCGTAGCACCCAAAGAGAGAAAAACATTCAATCCCATATTGACAAAAGCTTTTCCCCATATATTTTGCTGAAACATATAGAGTGTCTCCCATGAAAATGTAGAAAATGTAGTTAGAGAACCTAGTAGTCCTGTAACGAATATAGCCTTTTGATTTGGAGATAGATTGATATGCTGAAAATATAAAAATAGAAAGCCAATAATAAAACTACCCAAAATATTAACAGATAGAGTCCCAAAAGGAAAAACAGAACCTGAACTCTTTTGAATCCAAGTCGATATAGTAAACCGAGCTATCGCACCAATAGAACCACCAATGCCCACAGCTAAAAATAGACCCCAACTCATCACTCTTGTACAAACTCCCAATCATCTACAGTTTTTTTATCAAAATTTTCAGTTTTCATCTCTATAAGCTTATCCAATATAGTCAACTCTTTTTGTAGTGAATCATCATTTAAAATCTTCATCTCATCTACAAAACTTCTCTTGAAGGTTTGAAAGAGTTTATTGTATCCATCAGAGACTTTTAACTTACAAGATTTTCTCTCCCATGTCTTTACAGTAGGATAGATAGGTCGTTTTGGAGGAAAAACCATACATCGTTTCATAATCACAGGATACTCCTGCATAATCCATTTTACTCTATCATTACATCCTGCTCGTGCATCTATCAACCAATTTTTCATAACTGTAACAAAATCAGAGACCAAAATAGCTTTTCTAATACCTGAATTATCATAATAGGTATCTTTTTTCTTGTTGAACTCTATCTTTTGACTATTTTTAAATGACTTCCCATCTACATCTTTATAACTCACTTTTAAATCAATATCATCAGAGCCTGTTCCTACTTTTTTTAATTTTAGAAGAATAACACCACCTTTGGTTTTACCATCTTCGGAGCTTGATGGAAAAAGCGTGTTTACTTTCATAATCTCACCCGTTGCCAATTTTGCATCAGGAGAACCATATACAGCATCTATCTCATACTTTTTACTACTTAGTTTTAGCTCCAAATCATAGACTAGTGGTGTTACCATATACTCAAACTCTTTGTCTAGTAGCTTTTTGAATCTTTTGGATGAGTGTACAGAGAAGTAGTTTGCACCTCTAGTTTTAGAAACATACTCGACCAAATCGTTGTTAAAATCGACACCAATACCTATAAATGTAGTATGTATGCCTTTTTCACTTGCCTTTTTTGCTAGAGCAAACAGTTTACCTTTTCTAAGCTCACCAGAGTTTGGCATGGCATCTGTTAGAAATACTATTCTATTTTCATACTCACCATCTAGCTTGACCTCATCAAATAGTTTTAGACCCTCTTTGTACCCTGCACTCCAATTGGTTCCACCCTGCTCTTTTAGTGCCAAGATATGGTCTCTTATAGCTATTTTATCACTCTTACCTACTAACTGTAACGGTTTTGCTCTATATGAGTTATGGTCGAAAAGTGCTATACCAACTCTATCATCATCTTTTAGATGAGACAACATAGCCACAATAGACTCATTGGCTATTGTCATCTTTTTTTTGCTCTCTCTCTCTTTATTCTCTATTTTGTTTCCATTTTTATCATAATAGTAGGAGTCAAAACTACCACTCATAGAGCCTGAAATATCAAGAACAACAACTAAATTTAGCTTTTTTCGTTTAAAATCCTTCTCCTCTATACTAGAGTTTAGACCCACAGATAAAAAATACTCTCTCTCTTTTGAAAAACTATTGAGTCTTTTAGCAGATGAGTAACTAGGACAAAAAAGCTCTTTGCACTCTTGGCTACCTATACCCGTATCAAAATAGTGGTTGTAGAACTGCCCTTCATATGTAATAGAGTTTAGTTTAGGAAGATAACCATTATCTATATTGGCTTTGAAGTTATTAGTATCTTTTGCACCACCTACAGATAAGCCTACTGTTTTAGAACGATAAGCTTTTGGTGCAGACATTGTTGATAGTGTACGCCCACCTTTGCCAACTACTCCACGACTCTCTTTCATTATTTTGGTTGCATTATACTCCCAATCATCTATAGAGTCTATATCTACTCTCTTACTCATTGCATGGAGTAGAGTCATATTGACTATAAGCAGTATAAATATTAGTCTCTTCATATATATATCCTTTTTATTTAATTTATATTACATATTATAACAGATAAATACCAAATTTAATATTGCGTTAATTTAATTACCTATTAAAAATTAAGTTTTTAATATATTTTTTTTATTTTATTATGATTTATTATTTTAAAATGCTACACTTTAGATAGGTTATGATATAATTTTTTATGTTAAAAACTATATCAATACTAGTCATACTAGCAGCAGGAATTTTTGCTTTTAGCTACTTTTATAAACCAAGTAGATTAGAGCTAACATCAAACATGATTATTTTGAAGGCAGGAATGGAGGATTATAACTATCCATACTCTGTTATCAAAAAAGATACCAAAGAGTTCTCTAATGTTCATATAGAGCAGTATAGCCTACAAAATGAGACAGAGAAGTTTATATTTGAAAAAGCAGAGGTAGATGGACTCTATGAATTCAATAATAATTCAAAAGAGGTTATATCAAAGCTCTTTAATGCCAAAAATATGAACTCACTCTTTGAAAAAAATGGGTTAGAGGCACTTCAGTTAACATTAGCAGATGACAAGAGAATTAATCTATTTGCACTCATATCAGATAGCAATCAACTTAATCTTCTATATGGAGTATCTGATACTCTCTTTTCCAAAACTATAGAGAAATTGGCAAAGAAAAAAGCAGAACCTATAAATGGTAATTTTGCTACTAAACCATTAACACTATGGAGCAGTGAGATAAATGATATGAATGGAGTAATAGGCTCTATAGACCATTAAAAACTAAAAGAGAAGAATAATTCTTCTCTCAAATAAAAGTTTAAGACAAAGCCTTCTCAGCTTCAATCAACTCAACAACTCCATCATACATATCCTGTACAGCACGAACCTCTGTGATACCCAAGCGACGACGATTACTAATATCATAAATACCCCCCTCACTCTCACTATGCTCCCCATGAATACCTCGAATCTGTAGATGATGCTTATCTGTGATTGCCCTAAAAGCATCCATATCTTTTGATAAATTTGGTAGAGATATATGGACACTTGCTCTCATTGCAGTTCCGAGATTGGTTGGACAAGAGGTAATATACCCTAAATGCTCACTATAAGAAAAAGAGACCTTTGTCTCTATACTCTTGATAGCCTTGACTAATCTATCCAATACCTCTTTTATATCTCCACCCATCTGCATAGAGATGATTCTAAGTTGGTCCTCCTCGTTTACCCATACCAAAAATGTTTTATTATTGTTGTGATAGATTCCTCTACCTTTTGGCCAATCACGATTCAATCCAGCAGAGGCTAAAAATCTATCTCCCTCTTTGAATAAAAAATGGTCTTTTATAAGCTCTTCTTGAGTGTCTTGACTCATTCCTAACAGTGGATAGTAACTACCCTCTAACTCTCCGTCTAAACTATTTAGAGCATCAATAACCATCAACTCTATCTTATCTCTCTGCTCTTTTGAAACAGAAGCACCTAGGGGCATATTATCAATATTGCGTCCAACACGAATACGAGTAGAGATAATAAACTCTCCTTTGGGGTCTGGATTTGGAGCAATTAAATCATTGATATTTAAGTTGCTTTTGTGTTTCTCTTTTGGACTAAAATCATGATACTCTTGTATGATTTTGTCAAATAGTGGTGCAAATAAAGTATAACTCTCTTTGTCTCCTGCATAAACGCCAATCCCACTATCAATATTCTCTAAACCTGAGTTTATAACCTGTTTTAAGGTAAATCCATTTGCTGTTGTTTTATCTTTTAGCTCCTCAAATATCTCTCTGCTTAGGTGTTTACAAAGCATGGAGGTGCAACCTTTTGGTAAATTCGGATAGTTCATCTTTTTTTCCTATATATTTATAAATTTATAAAAATAGTATCAAAAATATATGTAAATAGAGTAAAATCACTATTTATAATAAGATATATGCCATTTTTACAAAATAATATATAATATTTTTAATTATTTATGTTATAATCTCATTCTCAACTTTATTATAAAAGGGATAAAATGGGAATTTTAGGTAAAAAAGTTACATATGATATACAAAATGAACTAGAAGAGTGCAGAATATTGGCTAAGTCCAATCCAGATTATTACAATTCGGATGTAGCGTGTGGACTTAAAAAATTGGCTAATTTATACAAAGAAGATAATCAACTAAAAGAGGCGGAGAAGACATATAGAGAGGCTCTAAAACTATATAGAGAGTTAGCAGAGATAAACTCAACTATATTTAATCCTTACATAGCATGTATACTTAATGATTTGGCTATTATCTATAACGATACAAATCGATATAGAGATGCTGAAAAAGCATATAATGAGGCTTTGATTGTATACAGAGATTTGGCTAAATCAAACTCAACTGTTTTTAATTTGGATGTTGCCACAACTCTTGATAGTTTGGCTTTTTTATATGCAGATAGAGGTAGATTAGATGAAGCAGAGAGAGCATTTGACGAAGCACTAAAAATATATGATTTAAAAAGACATGGACTAGATTATGCAAACTCTATTGTTTTTGCTTTTTATTGCACATCTAAATCAAAATATAATTTAGATGAAGCAAAAGAAATATTACAAAAATATTATAAACAGCCTAGAGCTAAACAGCTACTAGAGTTTATTGAAGAGTTACATGAAATAGCATAATATGCTACTCTATAATTCTTTTTGCTTTGACAAATATTTTATTATATTTGCTTTTTGAGAGAGAGGAGATAATAATTCCCTTTTTTTTTGAAGCAGCGTGGATGAATTTATCATTACCAATATACATTCCTACATGAGTTATTGGAATATTTCTCCTCTTGTCTGTTAAAAAAAAGAGTAAATCACCTCTCTTCAATTCATCTCTATTGACATATCTACCAACCTTGGACTGAGCATAAGCTGTTCGAGGAAGAGATATACCCTCTTTTTTATAGAGATATTGAACATATCCAGAGCAGTCAAAACCTTTTGGTTGAGTTCCACCCCACACATATTTACCACCCAAATATTTCTTTGCATTGTTTAAGATTTTATTTTTATCATAAAATCCATCTCTTTTAGATTTTATCTCTTTTAATTCACTTAATAATCTCTGTTGCTCATCTATCAAATCATCAAAAAATGAATTTTGTTTATGCCTAACCTTTTTACTCTTAGCAACACTACCATCTCTATTTTTTATAATAAATATATTGTCACTATAAATAAAAGTATTTAATAAGAAGATTAGAAGAAGAAGCTTTTGCATATACTTATCCTTGTTATAATTTATTATTTTTTTTGTTAGTAGAATTATAGCAAAAATATGTAGAAAAAAAGATTAAGTAGAGATAAAGGTTTGGAGTAGTTCCAAACCTTTTATATTATTTTAATTTGTCAGCTCTTGGATAGAAGAATATCATCTTTCTATAGATAACAATTCTCTCAGGGTCATCAACAGCATAAGCTTTTACCATAACAGTCAATGGTGTATCTTTTGTAGCATCATCAACTAATCTCTCAGTAGTGGAGAGTCTCATCACTTTCTTTGCCTTTTTACCAGCACTTAGAGTAATAGATTTAAATCTCTTAATATCTATCTTACCTGCATACTCACCTACAACTTCTAGTTTATAAGTATGTTTTTTAGGCTCTGTATTTTGAAATAACAAGGTATAATTATTGATGACTCGATTATTATCTTTAATCTTATAGAGCTGTGTTCCTTTATTTACATTAAGTAACATATACTCTTTTTTACCACCCATGATAAATAACATAGCAAATATAGCAATAATAGCACCTATGTACATATATGTTTTTTTACGAAGTACTTTAGTCTCATTTCCTTGATAGATTTCATTGGTACTTGACCAGTGAATAAGAGATTCTCTCCCTAATTTACCTTGGACTTTTGTACAAGCATCTACACACTCCAAACAGTTAATACACTCTAACTGTGTACCTTTACGAATATCAATATGAGTAGGACATACAGTTACACACTGTTGACATGCTACACACTCATCACCTTCATTTAAATCTTTTCTCTTAAATACTATCTTTTCATGATTATCATCATATATCTTACCACCTCGTTTTGGGTCATAGATAGCTTGTAGTGTATCTTCATCATATAAAACAGATTGAACTCTTGAATATGGACAAACATAAATACAAAAATCCTCTTTTAAGAAAACAATATCATAGATTAAAAAACCAGCTACACCAAGCCAAAATCCCAAAGTTGTAGAGTGTTCCATAGGACTAGTAAACATCCAATCAAAAAACTGCTCAGGTGGAATAAAAAACCACAAAAAGTTAGCTGAAGCAATAAGTGAAAGAACTGTCCATATAAGAATAGCTATGACTCTTTTTGAAGCATTCTCTTTTTTGCTATAATCTGGTTCTTTTTGCTTATTACTAATCCGTTTTCTAAGACCTAGTAATTTTGTCTCAATAAGGTCTCGATATATAACCCTAAAAATAGTTTGAGGACAAGCCCATGCACAAAATGCTCTTCCTCCAATAGCTGTAGCCGCAAATATTCCAATGAACAGCAACATCAAAAGAAATGGCATAAGATATAGCTCCTGCATATCAAATGCTGTTCCCATTAGATGAAGCTTTTTTTGGTCAAAAGACAACAAGAAGATATGATTCCCCCCGATAGTTATAAATGGTAGAATTAGCGATATAATACTAGCTAAAACATAACCATAATACCGTTTTATTCGATATTCCATTAGTACTCCTTAAATTTCTGATATAATACCCCTATAATACAGACAATAAGATATAAGTTAGCTTATTATATTATATGGTTATAATAATTATTATCTAAACTTATTTTATTGTGACAATAAGTGACAAAGGATTTTTTTGCCTACAGTTAAGTGTACCCACTGCCAATTAGAGTTTGATGAATCTGTAATGATTACAGAAAAAAATGACCCAAGTTTACATTTTTGTTGCAATGGGTGTCAGGGTGTCTATCATTTACTAAAAGATGATGGATTAGATAGCTTCTATGAGAAAATAGGAAATAACACTATTGCTCCACCTCTAAGAGTTGGAGAGGAGAGTTCCAATTTTGATATGGAGAGCTTTGCAGAGCGATATATAACCGTAAATAGAGAGGGGTTTTCCGAAGTAAACCTCATGATAGAGGGGATTCACTGTGCTGCATGTGTTTGGCTCAATGAAAAAATCTTATCCGAAACAGATGGCATTTTAGAAGCAACTATTAACTTCACTAACAACAAAGCCAAAGTCATTTGGGACGAAGATACAGTAAAACTATCTGAAATCATAAACAAGATAAGAAGTATAGGTTACAACGCCTATCCATATGATAGATCAGAGAGTGAAAAGAAAGCTACAAGCAACAAACGAGACTACTTTTTGAGAATGAGCATAGCTATCTTTGCTTCAATGAATATTATGATGATAGGTGTAGCAAAATATGCAGGTTTCTTTTCAGGAATGAAGGAGGAGACTCTACATCTTGTACATATTGCAGAGTTTATCTTTGCTACTCCTGTTCTATTTTATAGTGGGTGGATATTTTTCCGTGGAGCATACTATGGATTAAAAAACCGTATTGTCAATATGGATTTGTTAGTAAGCTCAGGAGCTACACTTACATATATATACTCTCTATATATTCTCTTTGGAGGAGAGGGAGATAGCTATTTTGACTCTGTAGCGATGATTATTACTTTTGTATTGGTTGGAAAATATCTTGAGGTATTGGGTAAAAAATCTGCTGTAGATACAATGGATAAGATAAAATCCCAAGTTCCATTAGAGGCTACAGTAATAGAAGATGGTGTCAAAAAAGTTGTAATGTTAGACTCCATCGCTGTAGGTGATACGATAGAGGTAAAAATGGGTGAAAAGGCATCTGTAGATGGTGAACTTATTAGCTCAGTTGGTACTTTTGATGAGAGTAGTATGAGTGGAGAGTCTCTACCTATCGAAAAGAGAGCAGGAGATAAAATCTACTCAGGTACAATCAACTCAGGACAGGTAATAAGATACAGAGCTACTAAAAACTATGCCAACTCTACACTAAATAGCATAGTAACTCTACTAGAGGACTCATTGGCATCCAAACCAAAAATAGAGGAGAGTGCCAATGAGATTTCAAAATACTTCTCTATTACTATTCTACTCCTATCTATAGTAACTTTTATAGGGTGGTATATATATGGAGCAGGATTTGAAAAATCACTAATCGTTGCTATATCAGTTATTGTTATTGCTTGTCCTTGTGCATTGGCTCTAGCTACTCCTATCGCATCGCTTATCGGTATCTCTTGGGGAGCAAAAAGAGGATTGCTTTTCAAAGAGGCTAAATTTATTGAGACCTTTGCCAAAGCAGATACAGTTATATTTGACAAAACAGGAACACTCACAAAAGGCAATCTAACTATCAAAAAGCAATCAAATAAGATTGACACTAAATATTTAGCTCCTCTTTATGCACTAGTTGATAGCTCTACTCACCCTGTTAGTCGAGCTATCAAGCTATATTTAGAAAATAACTATCCTAATATAGAAAAAATAGAACTAGATAATATAGAGCAGATTCATGCACAAGGAGTTATAGCTACTTATCAAAATAGCAGATTATTAGGAGGAAATAGCAAACTACTCTCTGCATATAATATAGACTTTGACCTAAATACACCATACACTCTATACCACTTCGCTATTGATGATAGAGTTATAGTTTCATTTGAACTAGAAGATAGTATAAAAGAGGGAGCAAAAGAGACTATAAAATACCTAAACCAAATAGGTACAAAAGTAATCATGGCGACAGGAGACAATCAAGCAGTCGCTTCAAGAGTAGCAAAAGAAATCGGTATAGACAATTTCAAATCAGAAATGACTCCAATGGACAAGGCTAATTATATAGATGAACTAAAAGAGCAAGGCAAAGTAGTTGTAATGGTAGGAGATGGGGTCAATGATGCTCTAGCTCTATCAAAAGCTGATGTTGCAATAGCAATGGGAAAAGGAGCAGATATAGCACTAGCTATCTCTGATGTTGTTATACTAAATGACTCACTACAAGGGATAAAAGATAGCTTTGTAATTTCGAGACGAACCTATAAATTTATCAAACAAAATCTAGCTCTATCTCTTATTTATAATATCTTAACTATACCTATAGCTATAGCAGGTTTTGTAATTCCACTAGTTGCAGCACTCTCTATGAGTTTAAGTTCATTAATAGTAGTTGGAAACTCTATGAGAATAAAATTAAAAGATTAATCTATTTCATTATCGACAATAGGTTAATTTTAACTCAAAAATTTAAAAAGAGGAGTAAGAAGCTCCTCTTTTAAGTAAAAGAGCATTATATTCCATTATAATTATTATAATATTACATTATACACAAGGAGAAAAGAGTGCGTTATATTTATGGATTTTTGCTATTGGGACTATTAACAGGATGTATGGATAGTAGCTCCAAAAAACATTTAGAGGGAGATGTATTAATAGAGCAGAAGTGTGCAAAATGTCATAATCTTGATATGCCTCCAAAGAGTTATGAGAATGAGATAGCTCCAAGTATGATGGCTGTTACTTTTCATCTAAAAGATTTCATAAAATCAAATAACCCATCTGAACATGAAGCAAAGATGGTCGATTTTGTCAAGGATTATGCTATAGCCCCTAGTCGAGAAAAAGCCTTTTGCGACAAAGATAGTTTGGACAGCTACGGAGTTATGCCATCTCAAAAAGGAAATGTAACAAAAGATGAACTAGAAGCTATCGCTCACTATATGTATCAGACTTTTGATAATATGAAGTTATTAAAAATCATGGCAGAAAAACAGAGATTGGCTAGTTTGTCACTACATGAAAGAGTATTAGAACAACAAGGATGTCAAAACTGCCACGATATTCACAAAGACAAAGTAGCTCCATCTTTTGAGATGATAGCCTCTCGTTATAGCCAAAAAGATAAAAATGAACTTATAAAAAGCCTCAAAGAGGGAACAAAAGGAAAATGGGAAGGAAAAAAACTCCCTATGCCATCATTTAAAAAATTGAGTGACAAAGAGATAGAGGGAATGGTTGATTGGATTCTTTCGTTAAAAAAAATGGACAAATAATCTCAAACAATAACTCAAATAAAAAATAAATAGGAGTCTATAACTCCTATTTAAGGAAAAAGATATTATAATCTACTATAATAATTATTATAACTTCAAATTATAAAAAGGATTATAAATGAAACTAGCAATACCCGTAAAGATGAACAAATTAAACTCACCAGTAGCTCCACTATTTGGAAAAGCAAAATGGTTTGCAATTGTCAAAGGGGGAGAACTATTCTCTATCATACCAAACAATCAATCAAGTGGTGTAGGAGTAGTAGAACTATTTCACGAAATGAAAATAGATGCTCTTTTGACTCAAGAGTTAGGAGCAACTCCCTATGAAAAAATCAAAGAACAGGGAACAATAAGTATATATCATACAGGATTTAAACGAATTTTACTAAATGATTTACTAAAAAAATTTGAAGATGGAGAACTAGAGCTTTTAGATGACACCAATATAAACAAAATCATCAAGCACCACAAAAAGAAACATCTTCATACCCATGCCCATTAACAAAAAAAAATTACTGTTTTAAGTTATGATAAAATCAATTAAGAGTAATATACTCTTAATTAAAAATAGGAGAATAAATGAAAGAGATAACACTAGAGACGAAAATCGCTGATTTACTTAATAATTATGATGGAATGAAAGAGATTTTAATAGAAATAAACCCAAAATTTGAGAAACTAAACAATCCAATACTTCGACGCACTATAGCCAAAGTAGCAGGAGTTAAACAAGCTGCTATTGTAGGTGGAATGAAACCTATTGAACTACTCAATCGACTCAGAAAAGCTGTAGGACAATCACCAATCAATCAAAAAGAGACATCCATAACGATAGAAAATCTCCAAGAGATACCCCAATGGATAACTCAAAAACCTAAAATTACACTTGATGCCAATAAAATTCTCGACGATGGGAAAAATCCACTTGCTGAACTTCATAAATCCCTAAAAGATTTAAAAGAGAGAGATACCGTGCTGATTCTTTCAGATTTTAGACCTGAACCACTAATTGATGAGTTTATCAAAAAGAAAAAGAGAGTCTATTGCCAAGAGGTAAATAACAAAGAGTTTTTAACCTATATTGAAAAATAAAAACTTTTTAAAAGTTAAAAATACTATAATCTTTTCAAATTATAACTATTAGGAGAAATAAGTGTTTAAAAAGATTTTACCACTCAACTTAATTATTTCACTACGGATGTTTGGGCTATTTATTGTACTGCCTGTACTCTCTATCTATGCGTTGAATATGCCCAACTCTAGCCACACTATGGTTGGGATTATTATTGGTGGATATGCCATAACTCAGATGATATTTCAAGTTCCATTTGGAAGTATGAGCGATAAGATAGGACGAAAAAAGACTATAATTATTGGACTACTGATATTTGCCACAGGTTCGCTTATTGCTGGATTAGCAGATAATATATATATGCTTTTAGTGGGAAGACTGCTCCAAGGAGCAGGAGCTATTGGTTCAGTAATTACAGCAACAATTAGTGATGTTGTTCGAGAAGAGGAACGAGGCAAAGCTATGGCAATTATGGGAGGAAGTATAGGTATGGCATTTGCAATCTCAATGGTTGCAGGACCTACTATTGCTGCTCATTTTGGAGGCGTTCCTACTCTATTTTTCTTGGTGACTTTTTTAGCTCTCTTGTCTATTGTGATACTTATCAAGTCAGTTCCAAATCCTCCCAAGATTAAACACACCTATTTAGAGAGCGACAAGTTCAAACTTTTTGAAAATCGTAATCTAATGAAGATGAATCTAACTAATATGTTAGTCAAAGGGTTTATGACTTTTGCATTTATGATTATTCCTATTGTACTAACCAAAACTTATGGGTGGGACAAAGCTGAACTATACAAAATATATCTACCATCAATGATTGTGGGTATCTTAGCAATGGGACCTGCTGCCATGATAGCAGAGAAAAAGGGTAAATATAAGCTAATTCTACTCTTGGGAATTCTCTTTTTATCTATTGCTTATCTAATAATTGGTCTAAGTCATAGCTATAAGATGTTTGCAACAGGGATTATTATCTTCTTTATCGGTTTCAATCTCCAAGAACCTATCTTGCAATCACTTGCATCCAAATATGCAAAAGTACACCAACGAGGTAAAGTATTGGGAATTTTTAATAGCTTTGGATATTTTGGCACTTTTATTGGGGGATTTATTGGAGGGATGCTTCTGGATATAGTTTCGCTCAGTAGTATTGCTTATGGGATTATTCTACTCTGTATCGCTTGGGCGATAATGGTCTATACACTAGATAACCCTGCCAAAACCAAAATAGCATATATCCATCTCGATGATACAGACCATACTAAACATAGTGATTTACATAGTATAAAAGGGTGTGTAGAGTGGTATATAAATGATACAGAGCAATTAGTAATAGTCAAATATAATGAGGAGTTAATAGATGAGGAGAAGCTTAGAGAGGCTATTAAACTAATTTAAATGGAGAAAACAACTATTAATAATTTCAATAAAACAAAAGTCTTAACCATATCATCAGCACACTTTGCACATGATATATTTTCATCTTTTTTAGCTCCACTTTTGCCACTTATTATTGAAAAATTGGGGCTTAGTCTCTCTATGGTGGCTTTTTTGGATATTATTCGGCGAATTCCTGCACTATTTAATCCTCTTTTGGGGTTAATGGCAGAGCGAACTAATGTAAAATACTTTGTAATATTAACACCATCTATTACAGCTATAAGTATGAGTCTACTAGGTGTAGCTTCATCCTATTTTATTTTGGTACTGCTTCTTGCTATAGCAGGAATTAGCTCGGCTCTTTTTCATATCCCCTCTCCTACCATGATAAAACAATCATCAGGTGACGAGACGGGTAGAGGAATGAGCTATTTTATGGTTGGTGGGGAATTTGCAAGAACCCTAGGGCCTATTCTTATAACCTCTGCTGTCTCTTGGTGGGGATTGGAAGGGAGTTATAAACTTATGCCAATAGGTATAATCTCCTCTATACTACTCTATATCAGATTTAGAGATTTTAGTACACATATAAAAGCAAAAAAGTTTGAAAAGGGTGATGTAGGAGCAGTTTTAAAAAAGCATAAAAATCTATTCTATTTTTTAGCCTCTTTTATGCTTTTTAATTCGGCTCTAAAGAGTTCACTATCACTCTATCTACCTGTCTATCTAGTCAATAATGGTAACTCTCTATGGTACGCAGGTATTGCACTATCTATTTTACAATTTAGTGGAGTAATTGGGGTCTTTTTTTCAGGTAAATTTTCGGATAAATTTGGGAGATACAAGATTCTGCTCCTTAGCTCTTTGGGTAGTATTGGGTTTATGGCATTATTTTTATATACCCAAAATATAGTAATATTGGGAATCTTAGGAGTTTTTGTATTTGCTCCTGCACCTGTTTTGATGGCACTTGTCCAAGATACAAACTCACCTATGCCTACCTTTATGCACAGTATCTATATGGGGATAAATTTTGGATTTAGCTCTATTGTGGTTCTACTTATTGGAGTTTTGGGTGATAGTTTAGGGTTAAATCAGACCTTTATAATATGTAATATTTTGGGTATGGGTACTCTGTTTGCTGTCCTATTTATGTTGAAAAAGGAGAAATAATATGCAAGATTATCTACTATATAGCATTTTAACTCTACTGCTCTCTATGCTTTTTTCTATGGGAGGAGCAGGAAGTGGGGTAGCGTTGATTCCTATATTGCACTTTTTGGGACTCGATTTTACACTATCAAAAGCGATAGGACTCTTTGCAGGGGCAACGACAACTATAACTTCTAGTATTATGAATATCAAACGAAAAGTTGTGGAGTATAGTTTTGTTATTCCTATTGCATCTATGATGTTACTCTTTGCTCCAATAGGTGCTTATGGTAGCCGTTTTATTGATGAAGATATTGTTAAATTTCTCTTTATGTTAATGCTATTTTATAGTGCTACTATGATGATGTTTGGCAAAAAAAAGGCTCTATTTCATATCAAGGGGCATATGGCTCTTTTTGTGGTTGGGGCCATTGTTGGATTTTTATCAGGGCTTTTGGGTGTTGGTGGAGGAAATATTCTAATCCCTCTACTAACACTTTTGGGCTTTGCACCCAAAAAAGTAGCTATAGCTGTTAGCTTTGTTGTTCCATTTTCAGCTCTTGGTTCATTTTTTACCTATGCTAGTTATGTAGAGTTGGATTGGATGCTTCTTTTGCTAGTGGCTTTTTCAGCTATCGTTGGTGGTTATATTGGTAACTATATGATGCAGTTCAAACTAGAACAGAAACAGATAAAAAAGCTAATGGCTCTATTGCTCTATATGTTGGCGTTTAAGTTGCTGTTTTATTTTGTATCTTAAAAAAATTTAAATAATGTATAATTGATTATGGTAGAATATCAAAATTATAAAATGGAAATGGTATGAATTATTGGTTGGTTATAGCTTCGCCTGATAAGTGGTTTTGTGGTAAGTGTAGAGAAAATGCTAAAGTAAATGATGAATTGCTTAATTTAAATATTCAATCTTGGCGTGTTAAAGAGTCTTATTTTAGAAATGCTAAAATAGGGGACAAATGTATTATTAAAATAGGTAATGATACGCGTTCTATTGAAAGAAGAACATTAAAAAATGGTGAAGTTGTAGATTTACTAGAGTCAGGTATCTATGCAGTTGCTGAAATTTTTAAACCTCTTTATATTGATGAAGAGGGTATTGATAGAATTCAAATAAAAGTTACAAAAAATCTTTTTAAGGATAATATACTTATAAATAGAGAGATGGCAGAGAAAGTATTAGGCAGAGATTATCGTTCTCTATCTAGTAAAAAGTTGGATAAAGAGAAATATAATAAAGTTCTTTCACTTATTGAGATTGAAGAAGATTCAGAGATTGATTATGATTTAGAAATAGATAATTTGGAAAATGAAGAGAGTTCAATCTATCCTGTCGAGGTAAAAATACAGAGGGATATGTACTCAGTAAGAGAGTTAAAAACTGATTATGAAGATAAAATGTTGATTTTAGCACCTGATTTTCAAAGAGAGTCAGTTTGGAGTATCAAACAAAAATCAGAACTAGTTGAATCTATTTTAATGGGAATACCTTTACCTATGGTTTATTTTTTTGAAGGAGATAATGGGGTAATTCAGGTGGTTGATGGAAAACAGAGGTTAACAGCACTTTTTGAATTTTTGGATAATAAGTACCCTCTATCCTATAGTTTATCAATTCTTTCTCATCTAAGAGGATTAAAATATAGAGATTTAAAACCTGCTGAGAGAACCAAAATAGCAAGACATCAGTTTGTAGCACAGACAATTATTCCTCCTACCCCTGATAGAATAAAATTTGATATTTTTGAAAGAGTTAATCGTAAAGGCTCAAAATTAAGTAATCAAGAGATGAGAAATGCACTATACCAAGGTAAAGCTACAGAGTTACTAAATAGATTAGCATTAAAAGAGTCATTTTTAAAAGCAACAAATTACAGTGTGAGTTCTACTAGAATGAGAGATAGACATATGATTTTGAGATTCCTTGCTTTTTATCTATGGAAAAAGAGACTTTTAAAAGATAAGAATGGAAACTTAATAGATTATCGAAGTGATATTGATGAGTTTTTAGGAAAAACTATGGAGTTTATTAATCGTCAAGAGGATAAATTTATTGAAAAGTTGACTCTTATATTTGAAGAGACAATGAAATTGGCATTTTTAATAAGAAATGAGAGTGCTTTTATAATACCAAATAAAAAGCGTAAAAGAATTAATATGGCTTTAATGGAGAGTTTAAGTTATCTTTTTAGTCAAATTAGAAATAGTAATAATTCATTAGAATATAGAGATAAAATAGATAATCTATTAAAAGATAATGAGTATATTAGAGCATTAACCCAAAGAGTAGATAGTACTCGTAGTGTTGAAATGAGATTTAAAAAGATTGATGAGGTATTAAATAAATGATAAAAAAAATACATATAGAAGCATTTAAATGTTTTGAGAAAGAGAGTTTAGAATTTAGAAATTTAACAGTTTTAACAGGAACAAATGGTAGTGGAAAATCTTCTGCAATTCAAGCTATATTGCAACTTGCTCTACATTCAACTCAAGATTATTCTTCTCCACTTTTGAAATATTTGGATTTTATTTCTAATTTTGATGAAGTTGTTAATTTTAATATGGATGTAGAGACTTATAATATTGGGATAGATGGTTTTGGAATTAAACTAAACATTATTTTTGGACGAGAGATTGATGCTTTTATTGATGAGGGTATAAATGACAAACTTTCTTATAGCAAAGGAAATCTAATTTTTCTATCCGCTGATAGAATAGGTCCACAAGATACTTATGAAAGAAATATAAACCCTTTGGATAAATTTGGTATATATGGAGAATATGCTATTAGCTTTTTAGAAAAAGCAAGAAAAGAGAGATACAAAGTTATTGATGAACTGGTGCAAGGAGAAAGACCATTTCTTGATAGTCAAGTAAACTATTGGCTAAATCAGATACTAGAAACGGAAATAAAAACAGAAGAGATTTATGGAACAAATCAGATTAAAGCAAGTTTTAAAAATGGTAATGCTTTTGTACGACCTAAAAATATAGGTTCAGGTATCAGTTATTTAGCTTCTATTTTAATTATTTGTCTATCTGCTAAAAAAGAGCAGATTATTATTATTGAAAATCCTGAAATCCACCTGCACCCCAAAGCACAAGCAAAATTGGGTGAATTTTTCGCATTTGTAGCCTCAAAAGGGATTCAGATTATTATTGAGACACACAATGACCATTTGATAAACCGTTTTAGATATGAGGTCTATAAAGGACATTTGGATTCAAATCAGATTATTATTCATTACAAAGAGAAAAATGTACCTTTTGAGCAGATAGAGATAGGAGAGAATGGTAAATTTATTGATAAAAATGGAGAGAATAGTTTTCCAAAAGGCTTTTATGATGCAACTCTGCAAGAGATTTATCAGATAAATAGAGGAAAATAGTGTGGCAGATTTAGCACTAAATGACTCATTGATTAATGAGTATCTGAAATATAAGTTTCAAGATGATTATACTCCTGATACCATTAGAAAACTTTTTAAATATATTCAGCCTTTTTCGATTAGAGAAGGATTTTTTGATGACCCATCTATGGCAATGCAGATGGAATCAGACCCACTTATAGAAATAGTTGATAATTGTAGTAACGAGAAGTTGGTTCAAAATACTATTTTGAAATTAATGCTCGTTGACGAAGCCTCTTCTGTTACCTATAGAACGCTAGATATTAATGATTGTTATGAAAAATTAAAACCAAAATATGTTGGAACTTATATTAATAGAATGGGGAAAGATAAGGCTCTAAATCATATAAAGGCATTGTTATCAGATGCCATGTGGATACGAATTATAGATAGCTATATTGATACAAATCCTTCCCAATGGAATGAAAATAAAAATCTTTTAGAAAAGATACTTCCTTTTAGAAGTTTTGATTTAAAAATAGAGAGTGGTTCAACACGAGATAAAAGACAGCCTATTCCAAAAGATAAACAGAATGAATTGAATGCTATTTGTAGTGATTGGCAAATAGGTGCTATTCAATATAATGATAATAGTAAACATGATAGATATATTGAAACAGATAAGTTAAAGATTCTTTTAAGTGGTGGTTTGTATAACTTATCTTCTATTTCTAATAAAGATTTTACTTATGTTGTGGAGATAAAGTGAGAAAACTATTTTTACTACTATGGTTTATATTAAACCTCAATGCACAAGATTACCCCAAAGGAAAACTAGGCGAAGTAGTCAAATTGGGAGAAGATATTCTCCTACACACTGATACAAATTCTCTCTCAAAAGAGTATGTTAATAGCAAACTACAGTGTGCAAATTGCCACCGAAAAGGCAAAGATGGCAGAGTAGGAACAACAGATAAGATAGGTACTTTTATAGGAACGGCAACAGCTTTTCCTGCTTACTCTAAACGCTACAAAGATATTATTAGTTTACAGAATCGAATTGATGGCTGTTTTATGCGTTGTATGGGTGGGAAAAAAAGTGTGGTTAATACCAAAGTGGGGATTGCTGTAGAGAGTTATATTACTTGGCTCTCTACAGGGATGGAGATAAATATGAGTGCAAAAGCTCCAAGAACCCCACTAAAGATAGAGTCATGGAGCAGAAACAGAAAAAAGTTTCAAAAACTCTTTAAAAAGGTAACACACCAAAACTATCTAAATGGTAAAAAGCTATATGAGTCTAAATGTGCTTCATGTCATGGTCAAAATGGAGAGGGAGTTAGCTCTTTTCCTCCTCTATGGGGAGATTTGAGCTATACAGCTGATGGAAGTATGGCAAAACTCTCTAATGGGGCGACTTGGATTCAAGATAATATGCCTTTGGAGACTCCTCAGACGCTAACTAATAGTGAAACCGTAGATATTACGCTCTATATAAATGCCCAAGATAGAGCCACTTATAATGGCTTTAGAGTGGAAGATAACTTCAAGAAACTTGGGTTAAATTTAAAACAAATAAAGGATACAAAATGATATTTAATCTCGAAAAAGATACTAAAATAAACGAAAATTACAAGCTTATGGCTCAAACAATTCTACCTCGACCGATTGCGTGGGTGGTAACAGAGGATAATGGAGTTATTAATATCGCTCCATTTAGCTATTTTATTGGTCTAAGTTCTGAACCTGCGTCTGTTTTGATTAGTGTAGGACATAAACCTAATGGGACTCCAAAAGATACATTGGCAAATATTCGTAAAAACCAAAAATGTACTATCTGTGTGGTAGAGGAGAAGGATTTAGAGAAGATGCACTTTAGTTCAAAAGGGCTAGATAGTGGAGTGAGTGAAGCTGAAACTTTTGATATAGCAACAAAACAGCTCATAGATGGTTATCCACCTATGATAGAGGGTGTTCCTACTGCCTACTTCTGTACGCTAAATCAAGAGATAGATTTGGGCGGTGGTACAACAATACCTTTGGTTTTAAATGTCAAAGAGATGTTTGTTGATGATAGAGTTATTACTGACAAAGAGAGACTTAGTATCTCGTTTAAGCCTGTGGCAAGAATAGGTAAGAGTTATGCTTTTTTGGGTGAAGAAATTGACTCACCTATTATTCCATAATTTTATAAAAAAAGTCATGAATAAGAGTATATAGCTCCTATTTAAGGATAACTATTATATAATACAAACAAATAATTATTATAATTTAGGATTATAAATATGATTGCTATACCCATACAAAAAACTAAAGAGATATTAACAATCTCAGCAGTACTTGATAGAGCAAAATGGTTTGCATTTATAAAAGATAACAAGATAGAGATAGAGGATAAACAGACATATACCCCTTTTGCTCTAAAGGAGTGGTTCTTCAAAAAGGGTGTAAAAACTATTGTTTTGAGAAAAATAACCAATCTTCAATATCAGATACTAAGAGAGGAGAGCAGTATGAAATTTGTCTATGCAGGATATAGTAGAATCAAAATGGATGATGCAATCCATAAATATAAAAATGGACAACTAACAACAATAGATAATAACAATTATAATAGTATTATTCATCGTTTTTAGTTAAAAAAGAGGAGTATATGACTCTTATTTAAGGATAGTTATATTATAATTTAATTCTATAATAATTATAACTATAGATTATAATTTTGCTTCACTTCTCTCTTAGATGGTTTGTGTAGGTAGATTTATGGGTCAAAGTATCTACTCCAAGCCTAATTATCTCTCCCCCTAATCTACCTACATAAGCTATCTCAAGCAAAAAATTATAAAGTTTAAGAGAGATAAACTTATCTCTCTGTACTAGTTTTGATATATAAATACCCTATATCATTACCAATAACTATCTTACCAAGAATATTCCAATTACCTTCTACTTTGACCTCTGCTATCGAAGAGTATACTCCATCTTTTAATTTAAACTCATTTAAATTAATATCATATGAGTCCTCTATAGCTCTAGTTACTTGAAAAGAGATATTGGCATCATCCATAATAGAGTTGCTTTTTTTATCTCTAATAGAGATAGATATTAAATTGTCCCCCATATGTAACATATTTTGATTTGTACTCTTCTTTTTTAAAGAGCGTTGACCATATAAAATATCTGAAACTTCCATACCAATAGTTTTATCATTGATAGTGATTTTAGTATTATATTTGTCATTAAACTTATTATTCTCTTCTATCATTTTATTGAAATTCTCATCAACATCTTGATAGGATGTCATAAAACTTCTATCTTCATATACAGGTGTATCTACAGCACTCTTAACAGTCCATATTATCATACTAAAAGTAATACCGAAAATTATAAAGAAGAGAAGTAACCATAAATGATATTTTTGAATTTTCATGTTAAGCCTTTTTTGCTCTAAGAACAGCATAAGTGTAGAGTAGTAAGCCTATAACAACAACTGTATAGATAAAAACTTTCCAAATAGAGGTAAAATCTGAATTTCCACTCCCTATACTTGACTCCAATTTTATATCTTTTGCCTCTGCAATAGAATCAGCTATCTCTGCATATCCATTTAACACAGATGCTGAAACCTTGGCATAAGGTGTATTTTTATCTTTTGAAGCTAGAAGTGGAACAACAAAATTATCCAAAACATCATTTTTATCAACCATTGATTTTAACTTTTGACTACTAATAATATTGACATGCTTATCTCTAATCGCCATTGTCAATAGAACAAAAGGAGTATCTAAACTTTTTGTAATATTCTCCTCAAATCTCTTGATATATGCCATCTTTTTATCCATATTTTCAAACTCATTTATGGGATAGAAAGGCAAAGCATGAACAAAAACACTAACACCAGTTTTAGTAAAAAGCTCACTACCTATCTCATCTATCTTTTTGATAGTTCTAGGGTCAATCATCTTCTTACCATCTAGTAAAAAACGGCTGTCAATATTAATATCTTCTGGAATTGTTGTATTTTCTGCTGAAAAGCTTGGGGTTATTATACCGAATAGGAGTGCAAGAAGCACTCCTATCTTTGTAATTGTTATCTTCATTTAGTTAACAAATACTCTTGTTGAATCAAAAAATGAGAGCATTATTGTAACCACTGCTGAAATAGCTAGTAAAATTCCTATAACTCTATCCATTATTTATCCTTCTCATTAATCCACATCTTATGATTCTCTGGACTATTCATTTTTAGTCCATTCAAATCTTGATTGATGTGATAAAAATTGGTTGCATTTGTCTGTTGAGTATCTATCGCCAAATAAGTTAAAACAACTGCAATAGTCAACAACAGACCAACAGCAACAGCATAACCAACTAGACCATGAAGGAAACTAAATAGTCCACCTTCTGTATTTGGGTCAATTTGTGTATTTCCTGCCATATTACTCTCCTGCTTTAATTGAGTTAAGGAATGCACTCAATGCTTTTGTTTGAGTCTCATTTAGACGACCCTTAAAGCTTGGCATTGTACCAATTGATGATTTTTTACCATGCTCTAACACTTTAGATACGAGATGAATATCATACTCTGTTAAGTTTGGAGCCATTCCATTCATACCTTTTGCATCTGGTCCGTGACATGATGCACATGCGGCAAATGCAGCAGGAGCTTCACCCTTTAATCCACCAGCAATCCATGTAGCAATAGCTTCAGCATCAGCACCACTAGCCATACCAGCAGGCATTGCACCCATAGCAAATCCTAGCTCCTCTTGACCATTTTTAATAACATTTAGAACTTGTGCTTTACTAATTCTATGTGTTAAGTCCTGAGCTTTACCATCAATACCCTCTGCATCAACACCGTGACATGGAGCACACTGAACACCAAATACAGACTCACCCATCGCTATTAAAGTATCTGGTGTTGGATTATCCCATTGAGATTTAAACTTACCGTTATACTCATTTACCTCTTCATTATACTGTCCAACTTGAGAAAATTGATTTGTTGGATACCCAATAAACATATACCAAAACATCCATACAATTGTACCGATAAAGATAACACCCCAGCCTACAGGAATATTATTTTTATACTCACCAATTCCATCCCAATTCTCATCTGCAAGTTCACCACCTGCTGTATCATTTTTAATCTGATTTACATATTTTAGTGCTACAAATACCGTAATAGATATAATTGCAATAGCACCTAGCATTGTAAGGTCATTAATATAATCTTCGCCTAGGCTAAAAGCGTCACCTGCCATAAAGTAGGTTCCAGCCATTAGAGCGACGATTAGAATAATACCACCTTTCGTCATAGAATTCATATTTATCCTCCTTATTCGTCTTTAACTGTCTCTTTTTTCAAGAGGAGCAGAGCCAAAAGAGTCATTATGTACTAAATCAGAATACTTTTCAAAATCTCTCTCACCTGTCTTTTGTCGTTTGTAGATTGAGTAAGCATAGCTATAAAAAACTACAAATACAAATAAAATAATAAAGAACTTCGCATACCCTTGAAATGTTAATAGTGTCTCTAGACTCATAATACACCTCTTACTTTAGAGAATTTAAGTAAGCGATTAACGCTACTATCTCTGGAACATTACCATTAGCAACTGCATCTTTAACCTCTTGGTTTTTCATATCAGCTGCAACTGCTTTAGCCTCTTCAAGTGCAGCAGCTTTAGCCTCTGCCCAAGTTCCTAATTTTGGCATACCCTCTGCATCATAAGGTACATTAAATACTGCTTTTTGTGTACTTGCATTAGCATAAGCTGTTGCAATATCAGCTAAATTTGTAAACTGATGTGGATAATTTGGCATAATTGAACCAGGTACAACAGCAGATGGATTCATCATATGATTCTCATGCCACTCGGTTGTTCTATAGTTACCAACTCTATGCAAATCTGGACCAGTTCTCTTTGAACCCCACAAAAATGGTCTATCATAAGCATACTCACCACTTAATGAATACAAACCATATCTATCTGTCTCTGATTTAAATGGTCTAATAAGCTGTGAATGACATGCATTACAACTATCTTTAATATAAACTTGTCTCCCTGCTAACTGCAATATTGTATAAGGCTTTTTACCTACTGTCGGCTGTGAAGCTTTTGCAAAATCAGGAACTATCTCAATAAATCCTGCAAATGCTACTGTTAAAAATAATGCTACCGCAAAGAAAAACGGTCTCTGTTCTAACCAATGAAACATAATTTCTCCTTTCTCTTAATTCG